>ERZ795057.721-NODE-721-length-32763-cov-8.396875_pt1 | contig 32763 bp, 33 predicted proteins | sample MGYA00375141_ERZ795057 | MGnify/ENA primary metagenome ERZ795057 (study PRJEB30186, sample SAMN05720163) | activated sludge metagenome | isolation source: Anaerobic digester | place: Hong Kong | collected 2015-01-26 ...
TAAACTTTTTGACCTCTTTTGTGTTCAGAATGTTTATCAAATCCGACTGAATCTTGAAAAACTTCGGCTGCCCCGGTTGTGTGTTGTCCTGGCATTGATTGTACTGAAAATAAAGAATACCATCCGCTTCAAAGTATTCGTAGAAGAAATGTTCATCGGTGCGTTGTTCCGCCAGACTCGGTGTCCATTCGAGCTGAACGATATTCTGTCTGAATTTTGATTCGCTTAGTCTTTCCGGGGTTATTTCCACTCTGACCCCATCTTTTTCAACGACGAATTGTTCGTTTTCTCCATCAATCACCTGACACCAGGCCAGGGCAAGCGGAGAATTGAGAAATTCCTGGGCGTTATACGCGACACCGATCTCATTCTGAGCCGGGATGATTCGTTCCAGTTTCCTGAGAATCTCGTCTTTATCCTTTCCGGCGATGGAGATGAGCTTTGCTCCGAGAAGTTCTTCATACTCAGGTGTGGTGGCAAAGAGATAATAATCCCGACCTATTTTCTGAAAGTAGACTGGATAATATTCCTTTCTGTAATTGTTGTAGCCGTAGATTTCGGTATGCGGGTCATCGACAAGTGCCAGAATTTCCTTTATGCCGAGAAAGACTTCTGCCGGCGAGAGTGAATTGGCCCGTTCAATCAGTTCATCACAGGCCTGGTTAAAGGCTTCCTCCGATGTCTTGAAAAAGAGATTGATATGATTCTTCGGAAGAGTCTTCTTTAGATAATCCACATCGAGAGCCCAGCCCATCTGATCCGTTTCAAACTTTTTGAGTTCACCGCTTCTCAATTCGATTTCTCCCGTCGGACTGATTCGGACGATTTCGCCTTTTAGAGTATTGTTTTGATCCAACGTGTAGGTGGCGTTGAAGGTATATCCCTGTATGGAGGTCTGCAGATAAAGATGATCCAATTCTGCCGTTGCCGTCATGGGAATCTTGAAATCTCCTCCCCAATAGAAGACATCTGCCTGATCATCATTTGGACTGATGATCAGTTTTGCAGGGGATTTCTGATTGCCGGAAGTGTTTTCACCTTCCCAGTATCCCATGAAATTCTTAAGTGTGGTTTCTGCGGAGACTACTGTTATTATGAGGCATAAAATACATATGAACGTGAAAAATATTTTGTTTTTCAAAAGTTTCACCCTTTCTGCTGCAAAGTATTTGGGGAATTTGTTTTTCCCCTTTAGATTATAGCAAAAAAAGGCTTTTTAGGTGTAGTAGTGTATAATGAGGTACTGAAAATTTAAATCGTTTTCGAGTGATCTGGAAGAAGCGTATTGTGAAAGATGTTGATCAAAAGGAGTGTGGGAAACGTTGAAATACGATGGGATTATTCAGAACTTTATCGGATATGCCAATCAAAGTGAGAATATAAGGGCTGCCATGATTGTTGGTTCAAGGGCAAGGAAAGAAACACCGGCAGATGACTATTCCGATCTGGATCTGGTCATTTTTGCCAAAAATCCGGAAAGATTGCTTTACGAAACGGATTGGCTTTCAGAGATCGGGGAATATCATATCACTTTTATAGAAGATCAGGCGAATGGTAATGGAAAGGAAAGAAGAGTCATGTTTTATGACGCACTGGATGTGGATTTTCCCATACTTCCGATAGTTGATATAAATGAAATGCTGAAGGACAAGAGTACTATGAAAATCATAATGAATGGAGTAAAAATTCTTCTGGATAAAGATGATATTTTAACAGGCATCGACAGGCTTCATCTTGAAAAAGAACCTGAAAAAACACCTGAACTTTCTGAAACAGAATTTGACAATATGATGAATGACTTCTGGTATCACTGTATATGGAGCATGAAAAAGCTGCTCAGAGGAGAATACTGGACGGCAAAGATGTGTGTCGATCGATATATGAAAAACATTTTACTGCGTATGATAGAAGTGTATTCCGCTGAAGATGGCAAAGAAATCTGGTACAACGGAAGATTTATTGAACACTGGACAAAGCCCGAGATCATCAAACTTCTGGATGATTGCTTTGCCCATTACAACAAAAAAGATATCCTTCATGCCCTTAAGGGGACGATGAATCTGTTTTCGGTCATCTCCAGAAAGAATGCCCAAAAACTGAATTATGAATATCCGCAAAAAGCGGAAGATTTTGTTCATGACTGGATGAAAGAACAGGTGTTCTGATTCAGTCAATATAGGTTGAAATTGTTTTTCTGACATAGTCAATATCCTGATTGAGTGTTTTGGCAATTTCGGAATCGGTCATTCCCTCCTGATGCAGTCTGTAAGCGGTATGCTCAAGGGTTTCGCCAATTTCTATGATATTACCGAACGGGTCATAGAATCGTATGACTTTTTGTTTCCATGGTTGTTCTCTGATTGGGTGAATGAACTGAATTTCTTCTTTTTTCAACATCTGCTCCAATTCATCGAGATCATCTTCTTCAAAGTACAATTCGCTGTTGTTTGAAAAGGAGTTAACTTCAAGATTATCGATGAGCTTTCTGAAATGTTCTTTTTCATGCAAGGCAAATGGTCCCTGAAAGACCACATTTTCTCCGTTGTCCTGAATAATTTTCATTCCGAGTACTTCAGAATAAAACTTTTTTGCCTTGTTGATATCTTCTACAACAAAGAGTGCACAGTTAAATTTCATTTTTTCCCTCTATTGGATATTTAAAATTGATTATATCAGAAAACAAAAAATTACTTAAATCATTTTAGTTTGTATTTTTTAATGAAATGCAAAGTTATTTTAACTAATGGAAGAAAAAATGTTATAATAAACTCTGTTCCAGGCGAAATTAAAAAAATTAATCAGGTGGTGTGGAAGATGAGAAAATTTGTGTTCATAGCTCTTGTTGGTTTAATGCTACTTTCGGCAGTTTCAGCTTCGGGATATCATATTTATACAGAGATAGTGGAGAAATCTCAGTTTTTTGATGAAGCGGGAAGTTTAACGGGCTCTTCGGTGGAAATCGTGAACGAGATACGCCGAAGACTTGATGATACAACGGAGATAGAGATTAAACAGTGGGCCGATGCCTATAACACACTCATGGTGAAAGACGATGCAATCCTTTTTTCAGCCAGTCTGACAGAAGAAAGAAAAGACTTGTTTAAATGGGCAGGGCCTATCCTGAGGAAGACGTGGTCGTTTTTTGTCAGAAAGGATTCCGGTATCGTGATCCATTCGATGGAAGATGCGAAGGCTTTGAAAAGGATGGGGACGATCACCGAGGATGCGAGAGAACAATATCTGCTGTTGAATGGTTTTCAAAATACAGTCGGTGAAACGGATTATCTGAGAAACGTTCAAAAACTCCATGATGGAGAGGTTGATGCGATCATCGAATCACCGGTCTCTTTTTATGCAAACTGTGTGAGAGGGGGCCTGAATCCGGATGACTTTCAGGAGGCCTTTGTTGTCAGGGAGACCGACCTTTATATCGCCTTTTCAAAGAATTTCCCTGAAGCTGTCTATTTAAACTGGCGGAATACACTCGAAGGCATGTATGAAGATGGAACGTTTGAAACAATATACAGAAAATGGTATCCGGATACGACACTTCCTGTTTTTACCATTGTAGAGTAAAATTTTTTAATCAAAGAGTTGCAACTCATATTTGAGCTGCAACTCTTTTTTTTGTTTTGATCTCAGTTTTCCTCGGAAGGAATAAACTTTACCCCTTTGAAAAGCAGCCAGAATCCGAAGAAGAGTTCGAAGAATGATCCCGGAGTATAAAAGGCGACTGTTACAACATCCGGTATTTCCGGGAACAGAATTTTAAGTGCTGAAAGAATCAGCATGGTGGTATAGGTGATGATTCCCCAGATCGACCAGAATGTGGGGACGAGTTTTGACTTCAAAAAGAGATAGAAGAAAAGAATCCCGCCAATGCCCATGAATATCAACACGATTTCCATCACGGCACTTTCAGTTCTCAAAAAGAAATCCAGAGTGGATTGTATCTGAACATCATTTAACGCAGCGCCTCCTTTTAAAAAGGCAAGGGGTGCTATTCCGCCAATGATGATCCCAACGGTTCCCAGTATGCCTTCAACGATTCTGAAGAACATTCCGAACGTTGCCAGTTGTTTGTTGATTCTCTTTAAGATGAAATAAAGCAGTACAGCGAGGAAAACGACCATAACATACATGACAATATCCGCTGTCATTCCCACTCTGAAAAGAGATTCATGCTGTGTCAGATTCATTCTGAACGTGTCTGAAGTGAAATAAGGATCTATAAAGATCATCGTTGCCAGGGCATCAATCATGATCAGCGCATAGAATAATCCGGCAAATTTAACGGTCTTCTTGAATGAAATTTCTTTTGTCATCTAATGACCTCCAATATTATTTATGTTTATTTGAAGCGGTACAACGGATATCAGCTGTATTCCCATATCTCTTATTTTTTTCAGCATACCGTGTAAGGCAGACTGATCGGCTATCATGCCTGTTATACAGGTTGTTCCATTGCTTAAGTGCTCAAGCGTCATTCCCTCAAAAGTTTTTGAAAATTCCTTCGACAAATAGCTTTTAACGGTTATCTGATAGTACTCTGACACACCACTACTTCCTCGTATTTTTCAAGTTCCCGGGTCGATAAAACTATAACAGAAAACAGTTTTATGAATCAGGTACTTTGGTAGGATGAAGGGTACTGTTTATTCAATCAACCCGATTTCTTTTGCTTTTACAGCAGCTTCAGTTCTTTTTTTTACGTTGAGTTTCCCGAAGATATTCTGATTTCTTCGAAAAGATCCCATAGCACCTCTTCCATCAGATAATCCATGATTTCATTCGTAAGCAGCTTATACTTTTCTGTTTTTTTAGTTAATTTTTTTCACTTGGACGCTGTAATCTCTTAATTTTCAAGTTCCGACAGAATAAATTCCAGTTCTGGGTCTCTTCCCGCATCGTAATCTTCAATCCCAACTGATATTTTATAATCAGGAATAACACCACTTGTTAAATTTTCATCACCAGGTGCAACACAATAGGTATGAGGAATGGTGTACCCGATCCCTGAATAAGGCAGGTAATATTTTGAGATATTACCGGAAAAAGACTCAGGATGTCTTGTTTCCTGTCCAACCACAATTCCGTTTTTACAATTGTATTTGAAGACTGAGGCAAAGTCTATCGCAGCAGATGCCGTATTACCGCTGATCAGCAGATACACTTTCCCTTTGTATCTATTGACTTTCTTTATTGGATTCTTGACAGTATACGCATCAAGTGTCAGATGTTCGCCATTTTCAGCATTCAGGATTTTCTTGAAATATTCCATTTCCGGAATAACGTTGTACAACGGTAGATTCCAGAATACTGAAGGAACCTTGTTTATGTATAGTTGTAACTTGTAAGCGTATTTATAAAAAGCTTTTACTCTGTCGTTAATCGGTGCGATAAAACGATCAAATATCTTATAGGAATCATCGGCAAAATAATTGAATACAAGAAAGCCAAAATCATCAGAACCTCCGCCGTTGTTTCGAATATCAATAACAATACTTTCAGAATCCTTATATTTTTTAAAGAATTGAGCCACCTTTTTTTTATAATGATCAACCACATCAAAAGCATAAAAACTGTTCAGTTCCAGAACGGGAATACTTTTCCCATCATAATAATATTCATGATAATCAATCAGTTCCAAATGGACGCCTTTATACGATTTAACCGGTTTAATAATTTCAGTATAAATTTTGTCATTTTCCCTGTATTCAATGGAATAACTGTCTTCAAACCCCAGCAGCAAAGGAACATGCGATCTGAAATTATATTCTACGAAGTTTTCTGTTCCGCCTTTTAACGGCGTTACAGAAAACTTTGCTATCATATTGAACAAATGCTCGGAATCAATACCGTTGATAGATAAAATTTCCGCCTTATAGGGTATTTCATTTTCTCTGCTGATATTGTAGAATTTACCATCTTTGTAAATCGCCTGAAAGGGTAAAAAATGCGTTTTTCTATTTTGAGGAGAAATCACCCACGTATGAGAATCATCAATCATTCCGACAAGTTCGGATAATTTGAAATAAAGATCTTCAACAGTCATCGCATCTTTTTTAGATAATTCAGATTTTATCTCAGAAGCTTTGCAGTCAAACTCTTCCTCTGTTATAAACAAAAACGGCTGCGGATGATAAGTCTTGATTTCAGAAATATAATAATCCACATCTTTAATCATTTCTTCCTGCGAAAGAACAGTATCTGCAACTGCCGTTCTGAAAGTAAAACCATAGAAATTTTCATAATAAGGTTTTTCAGTCGTTAAAAGAAATGCTATCCAGATTTGTGATAAAAGAACAACTATTAAGATAATAAATAGTACGATCTTTTTCTTTTTTTTCATCTAAACTCTCCAGTTTTGTTTTCCAAAATATAGATTGTATAAATGTCTTAAATTAAGAAAAACTTAGCTATATTAACGTATATTTGAAATAAAGTGATTTTACTGAATATGGTTCTCTTTGTTTGAATAGTGCCTTTTAAACATAAAACATTCCGGTTCATGATCGTCGACGATTCCGATTGCCTGAAGATAGGAGTAGATGATGGTGGAGCCGACGAACTTCATACCTCGCTTCTTCAGATCAACACTGATTTTGTCGGATAATGGAGAGGTTGCCCTGAACTCTCCCGTTTTATTCTTGATGATTTTTCCGGCGGTAAATCCCCAGATGTATGCTGAAAAGGAACCGAATTCACGCTGGATTTCAATGAATATTTTCGCATTGTTGACGGCAGCATTGATCTTGAGCCTGTTTCGGACGATTCCTGTGTTTTCTCTGAGTTCTTCTTGCTTTGCCTCATCATACCGGCTGATCTTCACGACGTCAAAATTATCAAAGGCCGCTCTGAAGTTCTCCCGTTTGTTCAGGATGGTACTCCAGGAGAGTCCCGCCTGAAAGGATTCCAGAAGGAGCATTTCGAAAAGGTAATGATCATCGTATGAAGGGACGCCCCATTCATCATCATGATATCTGACATACACCGGTGATTTTAAGTTGACCCATTTACATCGCTTTTTTTCCATTGATTGAGACTCCTTTATGAGAAAAGTCGTGAAAACCATTCTTATTATACCTTATTTTTTCTTTGGAGATTATGATATAATACAGGTTGACGAGATGTGAATAAAGGAGGAATAATGATGCGGATAGATTTACTGGATAATGTTTCCGGAGTAAACAATGTTCCGGCGGTGAATGCGATTAGAAAGGTCAGTCAAAATGATAATTCCGTTCGGGCTATTCAGAATAATAAACCTGAAACGATCAATGATTCCTCAAAAACTACTGATAACAAACAGGTATCGATTCAAAACCTGGAAGCTTATGCGAAGGAAAAGGAGAACAGCCCTTCGGCATTCAATGATCCGCTTGTCAGGATGGCAAAAAAAATAGGAATTATCGAATGTGAGACCTGTGCAGCGAGGCAGTATCAGGATGGGTCCAACGATGTCGGGGTATCTTTTAAAAATGGTGGTCATATCTCTCCGCAAAATGCCTTTGCGGTTGTCAATTCTCATGAGCAGGAGCATGTTCAGGAGGCTAAGGAAAGGGCCTCTTTTGATGAATCGACCGAATTCATAGGATCATCTGTCAGAATATTCGCTTCTACCTGTCCGGAATGCGGCAGAGTCTACGTTTCCGGTGGAGAAACGCGAACGGTAGAGGGGCATTCCTCACATTCTCAGGAGATCAATATGAATAATCCTGCGGTTGCCTTTTACAATCAGGAGAATGATTACAATAAATCCGAGGGTCTGTTTTTTGATGAAACGGCCTGAAGACGTCAGTCATGGGGAAATTAATGCGGTGTCGAATTGCTACTGAAGACCTTAGTCCTGTCGGGCCACTTTGTAGAAATTGTCAGAGGTGATATTACCCGGCAGCATACGGAGGCAATCGTCAATGCGGCCAACGGCTTTCTTCGGCATGGCGGTGGTGTGGCACTTGCTATTGCGCGGGCTGCAGGTCCGGTTCTCATCGATGAATGCAACCTGTATATCCGTAAACATGGTCAGATTGCCACAGGTGAAGCCGTACTGACATCCGGTGGGAATTTAAACGCCGAATATGTTATTCATGCGGTGGGGCCTGTCTCGGGAAGTGGTGATGAAGATGAGAAGCTGCGTTCTGCCATCCTTCATTCTCTTGATATCTGTGAATCCCATTCGATAAAGAGCTGTGCGTTTCCCGCCATCAGTTCCGGTATATTCGGCTTTCCAAAGGAAAGATGTGCAGAGATTTTTCTTGAAACGCTTCAGGATTATTTCCTCAGGCATGAAGATTCGGTGATACAGCTGATCCGCTTGTGTAATATCGATGAACCGACCAGCGCCGTTTTTCTTTCCGCAGCCGAGACTTTTCAGGTGAAATAAACTGTAATAAATATTTTTTTCAAAATCGTTAAGTGAAATATGAAAAAGTTTATATAATAAATAGTATTTTGGTGTATAATATCTTTCGGCCATATGAAAGATGGGATATTCTGTCTGTTCATGGTCTCAAATTTTAAGAGGAGGTATTTTTTGAACTTAAACCTTAGACTGGAAACACCAAATGACTATTCTGCAGTGGAGAATCTTACACGTGAGGCATTCTGGAATCTTTATTTTCCCGGATGTAATGAGCATTATCTGGTACACATTCTTCGAACTTCCGATGTCTTTGTACCGGAACTTGACTTTGTCGCAGTAGTCGATGACAGGATCGTAGGGAATATTATGTATGCGACGTCGGATATCATCTGTGATGATGGAACAAAACATGAGGTTCTGACATTCGGTCCCCTTTGCGTTTTACCCGAGTATCAGCGTCAGGGAATCGGAGCGGCATTGGTCAATCACACGAAAGCTGTCGCGGCAGAGATGGGATACAAGGCAATATTCATTTATGGTGATCCTGAAATTTACAGGCATGTCGGTTTTGTTCCGGCAGAAGATCATCAGATCAGAACGAAGGATAATATGTATGCCGCTGCCTTACAGGTGTATGAGTTACAGAAAGGCGCCCTTACAGGGATCAAAGGTCGATTTGTTGAAGACGCTGTTTATGAAGTTAGCGAAGAGGCAACGGGTGAATTTGATGCTCAATTTCCTGAAAAGGAAAAACTCAGCGGAACAGATTCTCAAAAGAGATTTCTTGAGCTTATTACCATGAGACGAAGTCCTGAAACGGCCGTTGAATAAGATTAAATTGTACAATTTTTTGTTTTTATAAAACAAAATACCGCCTTTTAAATTAAAAGGCGGTATTTTTTTATGATAATGCTCATTTTATGCCTTATTGTTCACGCCAGACAACCCTGTTTTTTCCTTCGGATTTTGCAAGATAGAGCATCTGATCAGAGGTTTTCAGAAATTCAGCGGAATCCAGGTCATTTTCAGGATGAGAGGTAACACCACCGAGTGAGATGGTAACAAATGCTGAAGTTTGTGATTTTTCATGGGGGATCTGCAGATCTTCCACGGCCTTCCTCAATTTTTCGGCGATATATTTTCCCCCGTCCATATCCGTATTCGGAAGGGTTACCACGAATTCTTCCCCGCCATACCTTGAAATCGTATCATCCGGCCTTTTAACGGTGCTGCTTAACATACCCGATATGGCTTTAAGCACATTATCGCCTGCGGTGTGTCCGTAGCAGTCATTGTATTTTTTAAAACTATCCACATCAATCATAATCAGCGAAAGTGGGTTACCGTTTCTTCTACTGCTGCGCCACTGTTTGGAGTATAACTGATCAAAACTCCGACGGTTATTTATCCCGGTCAGCCCGTCGATACCAACAAGATCTTCGAGCATTTGCCGTTGCTCAATGAGTTTGATATGATTTTTGACCCTGAGCTGTACGATTCCCGGATGGAAAGGCTTGGTGATATAGTCTACCGCTCCGAGTTTCAGCCCTTTTTCCTCATTTTCAAGAGAATCCAGTACGCTGATGACGATGACGGGAATCTCCTTCAGGTGTTCGTTGTTTTTTATATGTTTTAATATGTCATACCCATCCATATCCGGAAGCATGATATCCAGAATGATCAGGTCGATATCCTTGTTGTCCCTTAATCGTTCAAAAACCTGCTTGCCGTCTTTAGCGAGAATGATCTCAAAATCATCTTCAAGCAATGCGGAAAGAATTTTCCGGTTGGGTTTTTCATCATCTACAATCAGAATTTTATGGGCTTTTGACATGTATATTCTTCACCTTCTATGGCAATTTTTATTTGACTGATCAGCTTTTCCGCTTTTGAGGCATCAAGATCCTCAACGGCGTGATAGAGTTCATCAAAAAGCGAACCTATCTGATTATCGGAATATTGTTTTTTTAATTTAAGGGCCAGTTTTTCGGCTTTGTAGTTTCCGGATTTGACAAATCCGCTGAGTTCGCTGAGTATCTGAAACAGCTTCTCATCGGTTGTCTTCGCCGAGACAGGATTTCCCCGTTCATTCTCGGCGAGCGTATCGGCTTTAAATCTGGAAATGACCCGACAGATTTCGGCCAATTCATCTCTGAAAACCGGATACAACCCATCAAAGCCGATCTTGTCCTTCAATTTGATCATCTCTTCTATGTCTTCGGATAATTCTGAAAGTTGTATTGCCCCAAGCGTTCGGGAGACGCCCTTTAATGAGTGGATACAGCGGCCGGCCTCATCCGGATGAGCGTTATCAACATGATATTTTATTTTTTCAGCGTGATCCTGATAATCCCTGTAGAAATCGAAGAGCATTTCCTGATAAAAATCCAGTGAGCCACCTGTGTTTTCAATTCCCTTTACCGTATCAAAACCGGTTAATCTGAAATCTGTGATGTTCTGTTCCCCTTTCCGCGTTTCCATTGATGGTATTCCTTTTATAAAATAACTCTAATCGCCACATTATAGCATAATTACGGATGTTAACCGTTCACGGATAGATTCTGGACGATCACTTCCCAGAGCATCTTCCTGTGTGTATATCTGTCGATAGAATATTCTTCCATACTCCGTATCTTCTTCGCCTTAAAGAGTTCCTCTATCTGTTCTCTGTTAAAAAACCTCTTACAATGTCCGTTATGCCGGTAAAAATTCTCTTCTAACAGCTCTCCGCATCCGGCACCATGATTGGTGTCCTTTACGGAATTCAGCCGACAGAACAGATAACCTCCAGGCTTCAGGACCCGGAAGATCTCCCCTGTGATCCCATTCGTTTGCCTCCAGGGAAAGTAGTGTAAAGAAAGATCGGCAATGATGATAGGGGTATAGTGATCGGGAAAAGGCAGCCCATCTGAAAAATCAAAACATCTCGTTTCAGCCGCAGGGATATGTTTTTGAAGTAATGAGAGGGCCTCTTCGGAAAAATCACAGGCGATTACCGAAAACTCCCTTTCTGAAAGATAAAGTGTGTTGTTTCCCTTTCCACATCCCAGATCAATAATTGGATAATCTTTTGACTCCTGCAGGATGGCCATATGTTTGTTTAGCCAGTCGTCATAGGAAGGAGGAGTGTTCAAACTGTTCTTGTAGGCGGCATTCCATTTGTCAGTTTCCCTGTTCATGTCTTCTCCTTATTTTACAGCTTGGAAAACCATCCTCATTATCGAGAAAGGATTCTCCAAGCCTATAATAAGCGGATAATCTGAACTTGTCAAGTGAGAAGGTTATTTCGTCACAGTGGTTTGTCAAGAGTGGCTGTTGACAGAAGGTGTTTCAAATGTTATAGTATCGACGTGGATGACTAATCAGTCAATATGCTGTGCAAATTACTTTCAAAATACATAACAGGAGGATAAAAAGGTGAATACAAGAAAAATGGTTTTTGCGGCGATGTTTGTTGCACTTGGAATTGTAATACCTCGTGTTTTTCATATGATAGGCGGTGCCGCACTTGGCAGTGTACTTCTTCCAATGCATTTACCCGTATTGATCGGGGCGATGTTGATAGGTCCGTTTTATGGTCTGATCATAGGCATCGGTTCAGTACTCGTTGGTTTTCTGCTTGGTATGCCGGCTATGCCTATGGCCGCATTTATGTTTTTTGAACTGGCGACTTATGGTCTCGTGGCCGGCTATTTCGGCTTTAACAGAAAGATGAATGTTTATCTTTCGCTGATTTTGGCCATGCTGATCGGTAGAGTGGTTTCACTTTCAGCTATGCTGATCGCCATACACCTACTCGGTATCAGTCTACCGCCCGTGTTTGGGACCATAGCCATGTTCAGTACAGGCATCCCCGGCATGATCCTTCAAGTCGTCATCGTTCCGCCGTTGGTCATTCTATTAAGGAGGTTATTTGATTTTGAACAATCAGATCAGCCTGTTAAGTCTTCTTGAGGAAATTCCGTCAAAGACCTGTTTTGTTCTTCACGAAGGAGAGATTATCTTCACCTCTGAAGAGAGAGGTGTCAAACCGCTTCTCGATTATCTATCAAGCGGTCCAGAAAAAAAGGAGATCACCGTGGTTGACAAGATCATGGGCAAGGGAGCCGTTTTTCTCGCTATTGCCGCCGGGGCAAAAAAGATTGCCACACCTGTTATCAGTGAGATGGCGTTGAGACTTGCAGAGGAATACGAACTTGAAGCCGAATATGAGAAAATTGTGCCGAAGATCATCAATCGGACCGGTGATGGATTTTGTCCCATAGAAACGGCTGTCCTCGATGAATGGGATGTGAAAAAGGCACTCGTGAAAATCACAGACCGATTGAAAGAACTGAATGACCGGTTAAGGAACTGAAATTATTCTCAGAAGAGTAATCGTTTTTGTGTGACATTGTTCAGCTGGTTAAGGATTTTCTTGAAAGCCGTAGCCATTGCGTAGTTTTCAATCTCATTCAGTGTCGTCCAAGTCGACTGAGCAGCCTTTTCGGGGCTTCCATACGAGAGGGTTGTATCAGTCTCAAGAAGGGTATCGTGTAAACGGATTTCATAAAGCGTCATCAGCCATGTCTTATGCGTAAACACGTGGATGTTTTCACCTATTTCGGTTATTTCTGAGATGACAGGAGAAAATTGGGTATTCAGATGGTTGATCAGTTTTTCTTTTGCGAGTAACCTGTTTTTGTCTTCTGCAACAGGAAATCCCCACATCCCTTTTAAAAGGCCGCTGTCTGTCTTTGTTAACAGGATTGTCTCTCCTTTTCGGATAATTCCAACGGCGATATGAACCTTTTCATGCGTTCCCTTTTTCATCTTAACGGGCAACAGTGACTGGATAGAGAGAGAAAAGGCCTTGCAGTCTTCTTTTACAGGGCATATTTCGCATTTGGGTTTTTTTGGCAGACAGATCAGGGCGCCAAGTTCCATCAGGGCCTGATTGTAGTCCCGCGCATTTTCCGGAATGGTTTCTGTCACTTTCTCCTCGAATATCTTTCTGTTCTTTTGAATCGAAATATCCTGCTCCATATAGAAAAGCCTCGAAAAAACCCGCATGACGTTACCATCTACCGCCGGTGCTTTCTGATTGAAGGCTATACTGAGGATGGCACCGGCCGTATAGGGACCAATTCCGGGGAGTTTCAAGAGGGTTTTATACGTTTCGGGAAATTTACCGGCATGTTCGCTGACGATGATCTTCGCACATTTCAAGATATTTCTTGTCCGAGAATAGTAGCCCAGTCCCTCCCAGAGTTTCAATAACTGTTCTTCTTCCGCTTCGGCAAGGTCTGATATCTTTGGGAACGCCTTCATGAATCTTTGATAATAAGGCAGAACGGTATCCATCTGTGTCTGCTGCAACATGATTTCAGATATCCATATGTCATACGGTTCATGAGTTTCCCGGAAAGGCAGCTTCCTGTGATGTATTTGATACCATTCGAGCAGCCTCTTCTGAAATCCCAGAGAATTCTCTGTAAATCCGTTGGCCTTTTCTACTTCTTTTTTCTGCACTTAAAACTCCTTTCAGCCTGTCATCTCCGAACCTGTCGGTTGTTTATCACTCGTCGACAAGGATCTTATAGGCGCCGTATCCCGTTTCGTCCATTTTATCATAGGGAATGAATTTTAAAGCCGCCCCGTTAATACAGTATCTGAGCCCGCCATCAGCAAGGGGTCCATCGTTGAATACATGGCCGAGATGTGAATCCCCGAGACGGCTCCTGACCTCTATCCGCTCCATTCCATGGGAGTCATCCCGAATATAGTCGATGGCATTGGCAACGATCGGCCTGGAAAAACTCGGCCATCCGCAGCCGGCGTCAAATTTGTCATCCGAGACGAATAACGGCTCACCCGTAACGATATCCACATAGATTCCCTTCTCATACAGGGTTTCGTATTCACTGGTAAAGGGCCTTTCCGTCGCACTGTTCTGTGTTACTTCAAAGGCAAGTTCCCCTATCTTTTCTCTGAGCTCAACCGTTGAAAGTTTCGGCTCAACCTCGAGTTGAAATAGCGGCTCATCCGCTTTGCTCAAGGGGATGTGACAATAGCCGCCGGGATTTTTGTCGAGATAATCCTGATGATATTCCTCTGCCGTATAAAAAGTCTGTAATGGCAGGATTTCTATGGCCGTTTGCCGTCCTTCCCTTTTTTCAAATCCGCCAATGACCTTGTTAATGCGTTCTATCTGAGTATCATCCGTGAAATAGATCCCTGACCGATACTGAATGCCGATATCGTTGCCCTGACGGTTGATGGTATACGGATCTATAATCCTCAAAAAGTGTAGAAGGAGTTCTTCAAGACTGATGATGTTTTCATCAAAATCCACCTTTACCGTTTCCGCGTGTCCCGAGTCGTTGACAACCTCCTGATAAGTCGGATTTACGGAATTCCCGTTGGCATATCCCACTTCTGTGTCCACAACGCCGGCGATCTTTTTGAAATACCCTTCGATTCCCCAGAAACAGCCGCCTGCAAAATATATAGTCGCTATCCGTTGATTCTTTCCGTTTATGATTTGTTCTCCGATCGCTTTGTTCATATCAGTCTCCTTTATCCCGTTATTTTCGGAAGTATCGTTGAAAAACAGTATTGTCATTATGATTAAAAAGATTGTGAGTGAAAAATGGTTCTTCATATTATCACCTACCTATAAAAGATACATTGATCTGTTTTTATTATAGACGGAGAACTTTTCTTTTTTCGCACGCTTCAAATGAAAGTAACTTCTTAAAAAGGAAGTAGAAAGTCGTCTTTTTTTGATTATTGACAGATAAAGATTTTTTGAAAAGAAATGTTATAAAAAAGATTTATTTTATGTAAAGAATATAAGGTATAATAATTTTATATATAAATATCGTCTAAAGCTATGATAAGAATGCTGATTGATAGAAAAGAAAAATTTAAAATAGCACCAAAAGATGCTACGCTTTTTCCTATATCGAGGAGGTATGTCTATGAAAAACATGAATCTTTTCCAGAAATTTTTCCTGTTGATTGTTTTTTCTTCCATTTTACCGCTGGTTGGCATTTCAATTTACACGATTATCAATGAAAGAAATATGGAGATTAACAAAGCCGATCATGAAATGCAGGCCATACTGGATTCCAATTCGGAATTAATCGACAGTTATTTACTACCTTATAGCGATTTGATTGGTTATCTTGAAGAGATGCCGATACTGATAGATACACTTGAACTGAAACAGGATACAACGGCTATCCTTGAACTCTACAAGAGTATCCGAAACAATTATCCTGCGATTGTTAATATTTACTTCGGAACTCAGGACAGAGAAGCCTTTATAGATTATAAAGGCCTGGTAATCTACCCTGAGATCTCAGGTCTTTCAAGTGAATACGATCCAAGAAAAAGGGTCTGGTATACCGATGCGGTCAGTGCGGGTGATGCCGTGGTGACAACGGATCCTTATGTTGATATCGCGACAAATGAAAAAGTAATTTCCGTTGTAAAGAGTATTCGGGACGGTGGTAAATTCTATGGCGTAGTCGGAATAGATTTTAACATCGGAAGACTTGCCGAGATTTTACTGTCAAAGACGTATGGAGTGGAAGGTCAGACCTTTATCCTGAACTCCAATAATGAGTATATTATGCATAAGGATAACAATATCGTCGGAAATGCGGTAGAAAACAAAGAGTTGCTGAGTGCGTTGAAAAATCAGGACGGGAATATAGAAATGACGGAAAAAGGTGTCCTGTACCAGGGGAAATATACGGTAAACGAACTTGGCTGGAAGGTGATCACTATTTCACCGAAGCACTTTGTCATGGCCAATGCCACTCAGAATATGATCGTTATGCTCATAATCTCATGTGGTGTCATCGCGTTTGCCATCCTGTTGGGATTCTTTATCAGTAATGTGTACATCAGAAAACCGGTTCTTGTGATCAGCGAAATTGTAGAAGCCTTTGGAAACGGAGACTTGACGAAGCGTTCCGAATGGAATTCCAGCGACGAAATAGGGAAAATGTCCCTAATGCTCAATACAAGTCTTGATGAGATACAATCATTGATTAAGACGTTAAAAGGTGCTGCAACGGAGGTTATGAGTTCTTCACAAAACCTTGCCGCGGCTTCAGAAGAGCAGACGGCTTCAAGTGAAGAAATGGTGGCACAAACCCAGGAGATAGAGAAAAATGTACAGAATTCTTCCGCATCGATCGAAGAGGTTAACGCCGGTGTCGAAGAGGTGGCGGGTAGTGCACAGAATGTATCACGGACTTCACAGAATCTGGCTTCTCAGATCGTTGAGGCTAATGATGCCGTTAAAAACGGCAGAGATGAACTGATAAAGCAGAACAAGATGATGGAAGAGGTGAAAAAGAATACGGTTGAGACAACGGAAGTGGTAGGAGAGGTTGCGAGTAAATCCGATTCTGTTCAGGAAATTGTTAAGACGATCAGTTCTATTGCGGAGCAGACCAACCTGCTGGCATTGAATGCCGCAATAGAGGCTGCAAGAGCCGGAGAAGCCGGTAAAGGATTTGCCGTTGTTGCGGATGAGATAAGAAAACTCGCTGAAGAAAGCAAGGTATCTTCTGAAAATATTGCAAAGATACTGAACGAGATAGACCATGGTGCGGATAAGGCAAATGAATCGGTAAAGAATATTGCGGATCTCTTTAAAGGTCTCTCGGAAGGTTCTGATACTATAGGGAAGAATTTTGAGACCATTTTTGATACGATGGAACAGATCGTGACCATGGTCAATGATCTGACAGAAACGGCTGAGAGTCAGGGCGCTTCTTCCGAGGAAATGGCATCGGCAATGGACACGGCATCACGTTCGATTGCCGATATAGCCGAACAAATCTCGGATGTTACTCAGGCGACTGAACAGATGAGTACGGTGGCCGAACAGATCAGCTCATCCGCTGAGCAGCTGAGTGCCCTGTCGATAGAACTGGATCAATCAATTAACAGATTTCAGTTTTAACACTTCATCATCAGCTGATTGATACAACGGAATAACCGATAAAAAAGAAGGCGTATTTTCTTTTGGAATACGTCTTCTTTTTTAGAAGATTTGCAGTTGCAATATAGTAACGATAAAGAGAAAAATATAAAAACTATTATCATGAAAGTTATCTATCTGTTGTTGTGTGATAAAAATGTTCTAATGAAGGCAAAAAGGTGATAATTATGAGTGACTACAGGAAGAAAATTCTGGTCAATCTGTTGATTTTAATCTTGGGGATTATCCTGATCTTTTCACTTTTTCTGATCTTTTCAGTCCGGAAAAGTATGTTATCCGATGCGAAGGAGCGATTAATCCTCTCTTCTGAAAAGAATGCGGAGCTGTTCAATACAAAACTGACTATTATCCAAAATACCGTTGATAATCTGACCATTGTGACGGAACAAATTTTGAACAATACAAAATCAGCTCATGAACTGTCTGCTTATAAATCCGTATTTGAAGAAGAACTTGGGGATATCCTTTATCGGACGGGCCAAACGGTTCCAGGCTTAAAAACCCTTTATATATACTTTAATCCCGACTATTTTGGCTTTTATCATAACATATCCTATGCCTATCTTGAAGATGACCGTTTTGAAAGATTGCGTATTTTACCGCAGGAAGCCTACCATTCAGATGATCCGGATATGGCGTGGTTTTATAAACCCCTTGAAGGGGGAGAAGGTCTCTGGATAGAACCTTATTACTGGGATATTTTTAATACGCGTATTATAACGTATGCCAAGCCCGCTCTTTCGGATGATGCGGCTTTTGGCGTTATCGGTCTCGATCTGACGGTTGAGGAGCTGATCGACGAACTGGAATCGTTCAGAATCTTTGAGAGTGGAACCGCCTTTCTACTTAATGAAGAGATGGATTATATCACCGGTGAGGGTTATAGAGTCGGGGAGCATTTCTTCAGTACGGGTATTGGTGAGGAATTCAATGAACAGGATTTCGAAGATCAGAAAATAAAAGGGTTGACTGGGATACTCGAAAGTGCAAATTATCTCCTATCGTATTCCAGGTTGAACAACGGCTGGATCATGGCCGTTAAGGCCCCCAAATCCGAGATTTTTTTACCCATTCGTGACTTTATCGTTTACGTCCTTCTTCTGACGGTGTTTTTTATCATCCTTTCGATTCTGATTGCGAGAAGAACTGCCGGGTTTCTCTCTACCCCACTTGAAAAAATCGCACGTAACATCAGTCATTTTGATCTGAATCGGAAGGCCAGTCTCGTCAGGACCGGTATTACGGAACTCGATAGCATCTCACAGAACTTCAAGACGATGGCGGATTCGGTATCACGATCCTATGAGATCATTAAAGAGAAGAACGTTGAACTGGAAGAGGCTTACAGGGAGGTAGAGGATTCTTATAAAGAAATAGAAAGTCTTGCGGGAAATCTTGAGGGAATCATGAATCTGACCTCCTCCATCTCTGTTATGGCGGTGAAAAATGAGCCGGATTATTTAAAACAGATATTGAAAACGACGATGACGCTTTTAAAGAAGGCTGACATGGGAATCATCCTTAAATATGATAAGCATCAATGGATAAACGTATATCATAGTGAGTTTTCTGAAGAAACCGTTCAGTTTATCCGGGAAAGGCTGAATGATACGGATGCACATCTTCTGATAGAACAGATAGAAGAGAAGAAAAAAGACTATATGTATCTCTATTCCCCACTTAAATACGGGGATAGACTCCTTGGTGCAATAGTGATTGGCAATAGGCAGAATGAAAACCTTCCTTTTTCATCGGAGGATCGGATCATCCTTAAGGCATTTTCCAACCTTGCAGCCTCTTTTTTTGGTATTCAGCAGCTACTCACTTCAAAAACCAAATTCAGAGAATCTATCCTGCTCTCCATGATTAAACTGGTTGAGTTGCATGATCCTTATACGAAGGGACATTCTGAGAGCGTCTCAAGACTTTCCGTTCAAATTGCTCAGAAAATGGAACTCGGTGAAAGGGAGATATCTACGATAAAATGGGCCGGACTGGTTCATGATATTGGAAAAATACTGATACCGAAAGAGATTTTGAATAAGCCGGATAAATTAAATCCCGATGAATACGCTATCATTCGGAAACATCCGGAATACGGGGCCAAGGTTCTCTCTGAAGCGGAAGAGATCAGTGAAGTAGCCAACATTGTGAAGTATCATCATGAGAGATGGGACGGTACAGGGTATCCCGATGGCTTTGCGGGTCAGGCTATTCCGCTTGAAAGCCGTATAATCAGCGTTGCCGATACTTATGATGCCATGATATCCGATAGACCGTACAGAAAAGGGCTTGCTCATGAAATTGCAAAAATAGAAATTGTTAAACATTCGGGGATTCAGTTTGATCCCAAGGTCGTTGAAGCCTTTCTTAGGCTTATCAATTGAATGACACAAGGGCTTGTTTAGATCAGATTGTATCTCAAGGAAAATAGATTAGGGGCAGCTGAAAAACCACAATAATTTTTCAGCTGCCCCAAATAGCGAAAGATTTAACCCCCTCACCATTTTTAAAGCCATCCGTGTCCTTGCGACGCTTAATCCTATAAAGGTTTAATAGTTTTCAGCAAGCCAGGTTAAAGTTCCGTTGTAAGCGATCTTAGTCGGAATAGAAATCGTAGGGAAAAAGGTATCGAACACATGATCGGTACTGTTGAGGCTGATCAAATCGGCTGTAAGACCTTTTGATATCAGTATTTCATAAAGTCTTTCGGTTGATGTATAAGGCGTCATCGAGTCATCCGTTCCCTGAATCAGAAGGATAGGTGGAACACCTTCATGGACGATGTAATCGACGGATGCCAGTTCATAGTTTTCTCTCTTTCCTTCCGGTGTCCCCCCGGTGATCTTCTCCATGATGGCCATATGACTTTCTTTCAGGGTATCAAAACCATCCTGTGTGGAATAGATGGCATCTCCTATCCTGTCATACCAGGCCTCACCGGCATTGTAAACATATTTTTCATAAGCGTCAAAGAGATTTACCGCCGGACAGAAGGCAACGACACCATCAACCGTCGCATCAGTCCGATACAGATCATAAGCCGGTATATTTTCGGAACAGGCACTCAGCAAGGCGAGATGGCCACCGGCTGAACTGCCGGAGAGGATGATCTTTTTAAAAGGCAGGCGATTATCTTCTGAGACCAACTTGATACCCGATTTTATCTCACTGACGATTTTAAAGATATCTGACGTTTCACTGCCCGAACAGGATAGAAATCCAAAACTGTAGCCGTTTTTCAGAAGAGTCTCCTTCAGATGGGAGAAGATGGACAGATCGGCATGGACAGACCAGTGTCCATAGGGGAGATATAAAAACAGGATCTCCTTTCTTAACGATTCTTCAGGAATGAAGAGCTTGAGATTTGTGATGTCCTCCTGTTGTTTCAGATCAAAATTTGCTCCCGTCAGCTCGGTGATCCTTCCGGAATAGGCCATTTTCTGTAGTGTTGTTTTTGGAAGTGTGGAATCACTTGCCATGATCATTCGGATCAAAATTCCGCTGTTGACAGTCAGGAACAACAAGGTGACGAAGACGATCTTCATGAAAAGCCCGGTTGACGGCTTCTTTTTCCAGACAAGCAGAATACTCCAGAGAATAACGGTGATCAGCAGAACGATAAAGATGGGCAGGACGATGTTCGGATAAAGCATCTTCGGAACGGTAAAGATCACGTTAACAGGAGATCCGACGTTGATCCAGACCGAGATGTTTAAAAACAGGAAAATCAGTAATAAGGCGGCTAAAAAGATCTTGCCGATGATTTTAATCACTTTGTTTCACTCCTCTTTTTTTCTTTCATATGGTTTGATGAGCATTCTCAAAGATGCTCTTAATTCTTCCCTTTCCCACAACGTCATACCATTTTTCGCAAAAACGAGATGCATCAGATCATATCCCCTGTATAAGAAGATATAGGCGTTGGCGAGACTTTTAATTTCAGAATCGGACAGTGGGATTAACAGGTTCTGTTCGACGAGCATTTCGAATAACCTGTAAGTCATTCCCCTCAATTTGGATGATTCCTTAAATATCGTGCTTGCCGCTTCCGCTTCGTAGAACTGCTCCTGAAGAATCATGTTCCAGAACAGCCGGGAAATCTCGTTATCAAAAAAACCGGCATAGCTGACGATCACTTCAAACAGGATTTCGGAAGCTCCGCCCGATGCATGTTTATCGAAGATACCCTGAAGGGTTTCAACGTTTCCGTTTTTGGATTTTTCACGGCAGTATTCGTAAAGCGCTGTAATCAGTTCCTCTTTTCCTGAAAAGTGATTGTATATGGCCGGTTTGCTGATCCCGACCGCCGTTGCAATTTCCCTTAAAGAGGTGTTTCGGATGCCGTTTGCACTGAACAGTTCCAATGCCTTTATGAGTATTTTTTCTTTTGTTTTCATTCTGCCTCCCAAAAAAATTAATTACCGGTAGTTCATATTTTATATCAGAAGAAACCCTTTGTCAAGGGTTTCACATATAAAGTTTTATTGATCCGAGTGGGTGATTTTAAAATTCGTCCCAGAAATCTGCAGGTGATTTCTGATCGTTTAATTTGATGTGATGGGCTTTGACACCCTCTGTGAGTGGCTGTTTGAAAGAGTAATTTCGCCATTCGGTTTCCGTGTTTCCCATTCTCACACTGATTTCACCGGCCTGTGAATCGAATATCGAAGACCAGAGTGTGCCGAAATATTCGGTGTAGTAGGGACCGTTTAATCCCTTCGGGTATTCATCCGTGAGAATGGTTTTGATGTCTTCAACCGTGTATTTCCTGTCGCTATTTCCAAAGGTCTCGAGAATATTGTCATATCTGTGTTTTGACTGTTTGAAGAAGTGTTTTCTGAGTGGGATCATCTGCTTTAGATTGAAATGATTCGTCGCGGCAAGCAGATGCTCATCAGAGTCCTGATGGATGATCTTATACTGCAGGCGTTCAGGTGTCTGTTCGACAAGCATGACCGAGCCCGTTCGGTCCGCCACGAGGTATGTTGGACTGTAGCCGGCTTCCATACTTCTGATGACTTCCAGTGCCTCATAAACATCCTTACAGGTATCCAGAACTTTCCGGATGACAACCCAGAACAGGAAGCCATCTGTATAGAAGTCTTCTACCGGCGGAATTCCGCCTGTCATCGTCATGGCGAGTCCATGTTCGTTCATGCCGTCGATCTTTCCGAAGATGATGGAAGTGAATCCCAGGCTTCTCGCGCAGCCTTCCTCATCTATATCCATGAACAGGCAGTCCGTCATATCGGGACTATACTCATAATTTCTTCCGATGAGTGTGTGTCCGTTTTCCGTGACCTCTGAAGTCAATGCGAAGTGAGCACAGGCCCCCCTGAACTTGTGAGAGTAAAGGTAATAACAGATGTCTTCCGGATTCACATCAAGTACAGCTGCCATTCCCTCTATTTCACGGTTGACATTCGGGCAATGTTTTTCAAACAAATTCTGTATCTTTTTGACGACAGATGGCGGGATTGTTTCCGGCTTCTGAAGGATGAATTCCCTGAAATCTTTACTCTGTCTGGCGACGTGTCCGAGTTTCTGTCCCACTTCAAAAGCACTGCCCTTAAATCTCATTTCCATATAGTCTTTATCGATTATCATACTGATTCCTCCCTCGTGATTTTCAGTAAGAGTATAGAAGAATCAATGTGACATATGATGGCACATAAAAAAAACTTCGGATTTATTTAATTCCCGCATATGAGAAGAATTTTACTTCGGTGTTTTCACGAAAGTACTGCCGTGTCTCACCGAGTTCCTTCGTTGTTCCGCAATCCAGAAAGTGTGCAGCTCCTATATCCGAAAGTCTGTTCCGTAATTCCCGATAGACGAGAAAGGCAGCCTTATCGGCGTATTCCGGACGGATATCCTTTTTGTTTTCCGTACAGAAGAAAGTTTCAAACCATCTCCCACCCTCTTTCATCAAGCTTTTTACACCATCGAACCCGTCTTTTCCGGAAGAAAAGCTATGTGTCTGAAGACCAAAACAGCTGTAAATGAGATCACAGGAAGCCTTTCGGATAGGTGCCTTTTCGATATTCCCGCACATAAACAGGGCAAGAGGCCTTTTTGGCTGCAGCGAGAAAATATCCTTGAACTGTCTGATTAGTGTGAAATGGGTGTCTAATCCATAGAGTGTGAAGTCTGTTGTCTTTTCTATGAGCTTCTCTATGATCAGATTGCTGAGTACACCGGATTGCGTTCCGTGATCGAACAGGATCTTTCCCTTCAGCTCTTCCAAAAGGAGATTTTGGGTCACACGGTTCACCGCCGCTATAGAGGTGCTGATGTACTCAGGCGGGAGCATCTTTTCATGATCCAGCCATTCGGGATGTTCTTCGAACAGATCACTGAAGGAAGCCCCTTCAAATACGATGATCCCCTCTTTGATCTCCGCACCGTAACCGCATTCACATCGAATATCCCCGGAAATGATCTCGTTGTTGCTGATCCTTCCGTTTTGTATCATCAGGGAGCTGCCGCAGTCGGGACAGACGAGCGAGGCACTCAACGCAAGGGGCAGGCCGATTTCCTTTTCCCTTGGAATTTCTATTGCCCTGATCTCATCAAGTCGTTTGGACAGTATGTCTTTCGATTGTTGCAGCCTGTTGATTTCCGTCTGGACTTCGTCGATTTTTCCTTCAAACAGTGCAATCATTTCATTGTGTAAGGCTTTCATTCTCTTTGAAGATAACCGGATGAACGAGAGATACCTGACAATTTCATCCAGCGAGAAATTGAGTGATTTCATCAGCAGGATCGTCTTCAGATCCCCTTCACAATTCTCGTCGTATACGAAGAACGACCCGTTTTTCACCGGTATGAGCAGCTTTTTTGAGACATAAAACCTGATGGTTTCCTTAGAAATGCCGAACTTATCGGCAAATTCTCCTATCTTCAACCGGATCACTTTCAGGCGTCACAGATCTTCTTCAGTTGCCTTACTTTTTCAAGATCTGTTTTTTCCACGAATTCTTCTTCACTGGTTCCCATACTTATTTCTTTTTTGAAGAACATCTGACTCCTGTATTTTGATTTTGCCGAAAGGTGGAGTTCATCAACGCCCGTTTTGATGATTTCAGAGGCGTTTTCAGCTGTTACTCCGCTGCCGGCCATTATCTTTATCCGCTTATCCGCCTTTCTCACGATTTCGGTGAGTAATGGCAGGTCATCGGTGACCTTTAATCCGCCTGCGGAAGTCAGTATTCTTTCTACACCGAGATTAATTAACACATCCAGGGAGTTGAACAGATCATTTGAAACGTCAAAGGCCCTGTGTACGGTCACGTTCATCGGGTTGGCGAGCTCTATCAGCTCTTTCATTCGGGCTTTATCGATATTGCCGTTTTCATCGAGAATCCCGAAAACAACCCCGTCCATTCCCAGAGCTTTTGCCGTTTCAACATCAGCCTTCATGGTCTCGAATTCCATCGCGTTGTAGAAGAAATCACCGCTTCTCGGTCTGATCATCGCGTAGATATCGATCTTCAGATGTTTTCTGACCGCCTTCATCAGTCCGGCGGATGGTGTGGTGCCTCCAAGCTGTAAATCGGCACAGAGTTCTATCCGGTCCGCCCCGCCATCTTGTGCGATGATCGCCGATTCGAGTAAATCAACACATATTTCAAGATTCATATTTGCCCTCCAGTTTTTCTGATTATGCCTGCATCATTAATTTCTTCAGTTTGTAAAAAATGGGATTAATCAGGTAATAATCACTTTATTTATCATTCCCGAGTTAATAAATCAGCCCCTTGTTTTCCTCCCTCTTTTCCATTCCGGTTGCAATTGCCACGCCGAACAACATCCCGATAGCCATACTGATTCCCAGCTTATCAAAAAAAGAACCGTATACGATGCTTAAACCGACGGAAAGTATAAAATAAAAACCGTAAACTATTCCCTTTTCACGATAGCCATACTTTTCATGAACGATCTTTTTGATTTTTCTTAACTGAGTGATAGTTTCCTTTCTGTTTGCCCGATCGTATGTCCTGCTGACCGTTTGCATTCGATTCAGAAGGGTGTCAAACTCCCCCTTTAATTCTCCGATTTGTTCCTCACTCAGTTTATTGATCAATCTTTTTAAGACATCGGTATAAAGAAATTTTGCGTGATCTTTATCGAGTATTTCCGTAAACGTATCTATCTTTATGAGGTATTCCTCTCTCATCGAATCCTCCTGTTCAGTGCAGTTGAAATGCTGCTTTTGTCAGGATTAATTATAACATGGACAAAGTTTTTCCAAAGAGGCTTGACAAATCTGAATCAACAGGGTATACTGTGTATGTACGTTATACACAGTGAAGAAGAGGAGGAATTGATATGTCGATACTAAATGTTGTAAATATAAATAAAACCTATGAGAACTTCAAACTGCGGGATGTCTCGTTTAAACTCGAAAAGGGGTATATTATGGGTTTTATCGGAGAGAATGGTGCCGGAAAGACAACGACACTGAAGGCAATTTTAAATATGATTCATATCGAAAGTGGAAAGATAGAAGTTTTTGATATGGATATGAGAAGCGGGGAACAGCAGATCAAGGAAAATATCGGTTATATGTTTGGCGGAATTGATTTTTATCCGAGAAAGAAGATCGGACTGATTACTTCGGTGATTAAACGGTTTTACAGTAACTGGAACGAGAAGGTGTACAGACATTACATGGATAAATTCAAACTGGATGAGGGGAAAAAACTGCACGAATTATCTCACGGGATGAAAGTCAAATACAATCTGACGCTCGCCTTGTCACATGATTCGAAATTTCTGATCCTTGATGAACCGACAAGTGGTCTCGATCCCGCAGCTCGTGATGATTTAATGGAGATCTTCCAGGAAATCATAGAAGATGGTGAAAGAAGTATCCTGTTTTCCACTCATATTGTCAGCGATCTGGAGAAATGTGCGGATTATATCACATACATCAACAACGGCCGGATTATTGACTGCTCTTCAAGAGAAGACTTTACGGATACTTACCGGCTTGTCAGGGGAAGTAAAAAACAGCTTGATTCGGTAAAGGGTGGACTTATTTCGTTCAAGGAGGACTCCTTCGGATTCACAGGACTCATCGAAAAGGAAAATCTATCATCAGTAGATGGGCTTGAAATTGGAACGGCAGGTCTTGAAGACATCATGATTTATTATTCAAAAAGAGGTGCAAAATAATGAGAGAATTATTGTATAAAGAATTCAAAATGGCGATTCATCCGGCATTTTATCTGATATTTCTGACGGCGTTACTTCTGTTGATTCCGAACTGGGTATTTACGATTGCCATGTCGTATCTTTTGTGGGTTGTGGTTCCAAACCTATTTGCCGCAATCGCCGCCAATAACGACACGTTCTTCTCGGTCCTGATGCCGGTAAAAAAAAGCGATGTGGTTACGGCAAAGATATTAACCGTTGTCGTTCTTGAAATACTCAACGTTATCATCGCCATTCCCTTTGCTGTCGCAAATTCCATGCTCTACAGGGGTGGAATGGGCATGCTGGAACCCAATCCAGCCTTCTTCGGAATTGTTTTGATCGTATACACCCTGTATAATATCGTCTTTATTCCCGGTTTTTATAAGACAGGCTACAAGATGGCCGCCCCTATCTTAATGGCAATTATTATATCGTTGCTTTTTGCGATGTTCATACAGGTTCTGCCGTTTATTTCCCCGCAGTTCAACACGCTGTTCAACCTTAGAACACAGGAATCACTGATGTGGCAGATAGGAATGCTGATTGCGGGAATCGTTGTCTTTGTCCTGGGAAATATCCTGACAATTAAACTATCGGTGAAAAGATTTGAAAAGCTGGATCTGTAATGAATATCAATATCTCAAACTCATCAGACAAACCCATCTATATCCAGTTATTTGAGCAGATCAGCACACAGATTCTCAGAGGCGAACTCGAATCGGAGTTCGCCTTGCCTTCTATACGCACGGCAGCGAAAGAGCTGCGTGTCAGTGTCATCACGGTTAAGAAGGCGTGGGAGGAACTGGAACATCGGGGATTTATCTACACGATGGCGGGAAAGGGGTGTTTTGTGGCGGAACTCTCTGAGGAGGAACGAATGAACAAGAAAAATGAAATCGTTGAACAGAAGATATTGAAAGATATAGAAATATATAAGGAACTGGGCCTTGAACTTTCTGACGTAATAGAGCTATTTAAAACATTCTATTGATAATCAATAATAACCCTTGTGAGAATGAGAAATATGAAGATATATGAATAAATATAAAGTAAATAAATATTAATGAACCTTATTAATTCGTTTAACAGAATGTTAAACGATAAATGTATAATGTTTTGGGATGGTTTTTCTATTCTTTTACCATATTCTAAAATAGGAGTGATTTGCATGAAGAAATTTGTGGTTGTTTTGTTGTTCCTTTTAACAGTTGCGACGCTGTATTTTGGTAAAAATATCGAGATAGTTTATTGGACACACACAGATACGGCAAGAACAGAACTTGAAAACAGACTCATTGAAGAATTTGAAGCCAAATATCCAAATGTCACAATTAAAAGAGTTTACAATGAAGCAAAAAAAATGGGCGATCTTGTTTTGACCGCTTTCTCAGGAAATAACGGTCCAGATATCTTTAATCTTCAATCTGAGCAATTATTCTCCTATATGATCAACGGCCGTGTATCCCCAGTTGATTTTAAGGCGCTTGGTTTGAAAGATGAAGAAGCTCTCGAAGGGGAATACAGTAAAGGGACTTTTAATCCTGTTACATATGATGGAGAAATTTACGGAATTCCGCTCGAACTTACAAACTGGTGTATTTACATCAACAAGAAATTATTCAGAGATGCCGGACTTGACCCTGAAACTGATTATCCAAAGACATGGGAAGATATGCTGGTATTGGCAGATAAGCTCGTACAGAGAAACGGAGAGATTATCACGAGAAGACCTTTCGATTTCAGATACCCTTATTATCTCGTTTCATTATTGCCGATGGTTCAGCAGCTTGGTGGAGACCTTGTAAGTCCGGATGGAAAAACCGCTATTTATAACGAAGAGGCCTGGTTGAAGGTTCTCAATTATTTTAAAGAATGGGGAATGCACGGAAAGAATTACGGAAACCCCACCTATACGAATGCCAGAAAAGTATGGAATAAAGACAACGGCGATATCGTAATGTGTTTGACAGGTCTTTATCAGCAGGGAAGACTCAGAACAGACAATCTCGAATTCTTTAACAGTGATGACTGGATGATCGTTCCATTCCCGGTCTTTGAAGATGCCGTTAATGATAATGGAGCCGCTTACTATGGACAGTACTGGATGGTAAATGCACAGGCCTCTAAAGATACGCAGGAATGGTCCTGGAAATTTATTGATTACATGAGACAGCATGCTGAAGAATATCTTGCTGATGTGAACCTCATGCAGCCGATTAATTCATTACTTGAATCAGATCTCTTCAAGAGTATGCCTTATTCCGATGTATTTACAAAGGATCTCGAAAAATCAAATCCTGTTTTTGTACATGAAAATGGAAAGATGATGGAAGAAAAAATTGGAGTCGCAATACAGGCCGTTATGTTAAGCGGAACGGATCCGGAAGAAGCCCTTGAACAGCTCAAAGCGGATATTCAGGAAATCCTCGACGACAGTTATTAATCAATAAGAGTTTAAATTTATAAAAAGTCTGGACTGAAAAGTCCAGACTTTATTTTAGTGAACAGGGAGTGGTTATTATGGCTCGAAAACGAAAATTCGGGATGGAGCATAATAAAGCAAAATGGGGTTTTATATTTGTTTTACCATCACTGGTATTTTTTGCCATTTTTAGTTTTTATCCGATATTTAATGCCTTTTACTTGAGCTTGCATAAAAAAAATCTTTTGTCATTGAGACCGCCACAATTTATCGGTTTCGATAATTATGAATACTTGTTTCACTCGAGTGATTTCTGGAATTCAGTGCTGGCAACAACGATATTTGCACTCGGTACCTTTATTCCCCTGCTGGTCATCAGTTTGCTTCTCGCTGCGTTGATCATGACCAGAAGACGATTTCAGAAATTTTTTCAAATGGCCTTTTATTCACCGGCCGTCTTATCTTCCGTTGTCGCTGCAGTCATCTGGTTACTCGTTTTCGATCCGAGAGGCTTAGGCAATCAATTCCTCAACACACTCTTTAATTCACCAGGTGTTGACCATAAATGGCTTGCTACCGACTCGATGCTGAGATTTTCGACCATGCTGGTTTATTTCTGGAAATATATCGGGTATTTTACCATCATTTTTATAGCCGGGATGTCAAGTATTCCAAGCCAATTACATGAAGCGGCTTATATTGACGGTGCCAATCGTTGGCAGGGATTCTGGAGAGTAACCTTTCCTCTTCTAAAGCCAACCGTTCTCCTTGTCTCCGTCATGTCGATGATCCAGTGTTTGAAGACTTTCAGCACTCAATATCTGTTTACTCAGGCGGGCACTCCTTCAAAACCGATCAACGTTATTACGATGAATATCTACAACACGGCCATTCGTGATCATAGAATAGGACGTGCGAGTGCCATGAGTGTCCTTTTGTTTGTTGTTATGCTTTTCTTTACAGCGTTACAGATAAAGAGTTCAAAATCCGATGATGTTTCGTTTATGTAGGCAGGAGTGATTGCGATGAGAAAAAATAAAATTAAACATTCTGTTTTGGGGAATATTGGAGATTTTATCATCTGGCTTTTCCTTTTGGGAACCGCTGCTCTTATTCTCGTTCCATTGCTTTTCATGTTTACATCATCTATCATGCCTGCAAAAGAGATCTTTAAAATGCCTTATCCATGGATAACGAGTGATTTCCAATGGGAGAACTACTGGAACGCGATAAAAGGTCCCGATGGCGATTTCATGTATCTGCGAAATATACTTAATTCTTTTATCGTTGCATCGGTAGTCACCATAACAACCGTTCTACTATCGGCATTAACCGGATACGGTCTTGCAAAATTCCCCTTTAAAGGGAGAACGTTTGTCTTCCTGTTGATCATGTCAACTATGATGATTCCATTTGAGGCGATTATGATTCCGATGTATATGGTTGTGGTCAACATGGGTCTTCAAGATACTTATGCGGGGTTGATACTTCCATTTCTGACAAATGCCTTCGGTATATTCATGATGCGGCAATATTTAATCACATTTCCGGACGAAATTCTGGATGCCTCGAGGATTGATGGTGCTTCTGAACTGAAAATATTCTGGAGAGTCGTTTTACCTAACAGTGGTCCCGTCATCGCAACACTCGCCATACTGACTTTCAGAGCCCAATGGGATAATCTGCTTTGGCCGTTGTTAATTGCTCAAAGCGATAACATGAAAACAATACCACTTTATATCACGCGTTTTACGGCAGAGACACATACTGACGAAGGAGCAATGATGGCGATAGCTGCAATCGCCAGTATCCCGATGTTTATCCTGTTCTTCAGTGTGTCGAAGTATTTTGTCAGTGGTGCCAGTTTAACAACCGGAAGTAAGGGATGAGCTGGTAAAATAATATAAAGAATTGTTTATAAATAGAGAGGGTGGAAATTTTATCAAACCCTCTTTTCCTTTTAAGCGCTTGATTGCCGGTTGCAATCAATACGTTTTTTATTACCTCTTCAACACCCTTTCCCGTTTAAACTACCCGTCAGATTCAAGCGCTATAAAAAACTTGATTTTATCTATTGACAAAATGATTTTAAAAAGGTACACTGTACTTATAAGCACGGTGTACCTTTTTAAATGGAAGGAGTTTTTATGCAATATCAAAAAAGAGAAATAAAAGATATTATCCTTTCTACCGCACGGGAGGAATTCCTTAAAAACGGATTTGAACAAGCTTCTATCCGAAAGATAACAGCTTCTGCAAAAGTCTCAAAGAGCAATTTGTATAATTATTTTGAAAATAAAGATGCCTTGTTTGCCGCAGTTGTAGCGCCCACTATCTCAGTAATAAAGGCTGGCTTTGAGAAAATGCAAACTCAAAATACGGAAAAAAGCGCAGACAGTTATTCCATCACTGCGCAAAAAGAAGTCATGCAAGACATCGTTGCATTTGTGTTGAGTCATGGAGATGATTTAAGACTACTTTTATTCCGTTCATCCGGTTCTTTGCTTTCTGACTTCAAAGAGCGTGTAACCGATGGGTTAGCAAGCCTTTTAATCGACTGGATTTCTCACGCTGCTCCGGATAAAGGGATTTCACCTTTTTTTATCCGCTCTGTTGCAGTATTTTACATTGGTGTGATTGAACAGATGCTTGTACAGGGTGTGAACAGAGAACAGGTTTCCAGACATTTTGAAGAGTTTTTGAAATTTGTTTACGGAGGTTGGGAAAACGTATTATCCTAATAAAACAGCAAAATACATATTATGTATAAAAAAGGAGAAATGATTTTCGTATGAAAAACACAACTGAGAAAAGATTTGAAAACAAGTCATCAAGAACAGCTGCATGGACTTGTACATGTCGGGCACTTTCATACCATGAAAAAGATTCACATTATAAAAGTGGCGATTATATTGCCCCAACTCTGTTGCCGAATTTTCTTCGTTTGCTGATTAAAGCCACGTTTGTCAGAAAGCTCTTCAAAAACATATTCATACCGACGGGTATGTATGAATATGTAATCGCGCGCACAAAATATTTCGATTCCGTATTGGAACGTGCCATAAAAAATGATTTCGAACAGATATTTATCTTTGGTGCCGGCTTCGATTCACGGGGAATAAGATTTTTTTCAGACAATCTGAATACCAAAGTTTATGAGCTGGATGCGCCGAATACACAGAGTGCAAAAATCAATCAGCTGGAAAAAAGGAGGATTAAAATACCTCCAAATCTGGTATTCGTTCCAATCGATTTTAATAAAGAATCCCTCAAAGCTAAATTGATGACATCCGAGTTCAGGAAAGATAAAAAAACGCTCTATATGCTGGAAGGTTTGACGATGTACTTAGATCAGGGGGGGATTGATTCCACGTTTAAAATCATCGATGAATTTTCAGCGGCTGACAGCGAAATCGTTTTTGATTATATACAGCTTTCTGTTTTGAAGAAAGAAAATGTTCTGTACGGTGAAAAAGACATCTATGAAACTGTGAAAAATGCCAATGAAGCGTGGCGTTTTGGGTTAGATACGGAACAGATAGAATCTTTTCTGGAAACGTATCATTTCAACACGATAGAAAACCTTACTTCAGCTGATTTGGAGGACAGATATTTTAAAGATCTGAAAGCTAAAAGGAATGGAAAAATAAACGCCACCCATTGTATAGTACATGCAAAAAAATAACCAACGACTCAAAACCAATATCGGCAAAACTGTTTATTTTAACAAAACGGGTAATTCATGAAACTTCTCTGAAGTTCCTGAG
>ERZ795057.729-NODE-729-length-32563-cov-7.673711_pt1 | contig 32563 bp, 23 predicted proteins | sample MGYA00375141_ERZ795057 | MGnify/ENA primary metagenome ERZ795057 (study PRJEB30186, sample SAMN05720163) | activated sludge metagenome | isolation source: Anaerobic digester | place: Hong Kong | collected 2015-01-26 ...
GCAGGAGTTGCTACTTCACCGGATATATACAGTATGCACTGGAACCCTGCCAAATTTGCTTTCATTGAGGGCAAATCCGGTGCCGGTCTTGCTTATTCTCCCTGGTTGAGGAATCTTGTTCCTGACATTAATATAGCTTACCTGGCAGGTTTTTACAGGTTCGATCAGAAACAGGTAATCAGTAGCAGCCTCATATATTCATCACTTGGAGATGTCGATTTTACAAATGACTATGGCAATTATGAGAGAACATTCAAGCCAAATGAATGGGCATTTGATGTTGGCTATTCAAGACTTTTCACTGATAATCTCTCGGGAGGTGTTGCTTTCCGCTTTATCTATTCAAATCTGACAGGCGGTTTTTATTCAGGAGGAGAAGCCACAAAGCCAGGTATATCTTTTGCTGCTGATATCTCTGCCTATTATCGTAAAGACATAACACTTTTCAACAAGAATTCAGAATTATCTTTCGGAGCAAATTTTTCTAACATCGGTTCCAAAATGAGTTATTCAGATTCTCAGACATCCTCTTTCATCCCTATCAATATGCGTCTGGGTACTGCAGCCAGCATTGATCTTGATCCATATAACAGACTCACTCTGACTATTGATGTGAACAAACTGCTTGTTCCCACTCCGCCTTATTACAGTACAACAGTCACTGACAGTATTATTGCAGGGAAAGATCCGGATGTAGCCGTCCCTGTCGCAATTTTCCAGTCTTTCTATGATGCCCCCAACGGATTCCGGGAAGAACTGCACGAAATAACATATTCAGCCGGAGTTGAATACTGGTATAATGGGCAATTTGCTCTTAGAACCGGCTATTTTCATGAAAATGAGACAAAGGGGAACCGTAAGTATTTCACTGCAGGTGCCGGTTTCAAACTGAAAGGTTTTACTCTCGACTTTTCCTATCTGATGCCTCTCGTCCAGAATCATCCTCTGGCACGTACTCTGCGTTTCTCCCTGTCATTTGATATCTCAGGCCTGAGACCTGTCCCAAGCAGCTCTACATGAATCTTGCAATAGGACAAGGGATTGATTTCCACAGACTTGAACCTAAGTTAAACTTATGGATCGGCGGAGTCCTGATACCTTCTGAAAAAGGTTGTGTAGCTCATTCTGACGGAGATGTCCTTCTCCATGCTATTTGTGATGCCTTATTGGGTGCAGCCGGTATGCGGGATATCGGATATTTTTTCCCTGATACAAGTGAAGAGTTTAAAAATATTGACAGCAAGATCCTTCTGCAAAGGACTTACCAGAAGATTAGCAAAGAGGGTTTCAGGATAGGGAATCTCGATTGCACCGTGTTGCTGGAGAAACCAAAAATATCGTCCTATATCCCTGAAATGAAAACAGTTATCTCAGGCATTCTGGAGACAGAAGCCGGAAAGATTTCAATAAAAGCCACCACTACAGAAAAGATGGGATTCATTGGGAAGGAAGAAGGTATTGCAGCTATGGCCTCTGTTTTATTAGAAAAATGAGTACTTGTCAATCCGACACGTCATCTATAAGCCTGTCATCGGCAACAAAGGGTATGGTTATCTGTAGTTCAGATGTTCTTTCCATCTCTCTTTTCAACGTAAACAAAGCATTTTCTTTTCTTGCCCAGCCTCTTCTGGCAATGCCATTATTTACATCCCAGTGCAACATCATCTTAAGTTTAGCTGTTGTGTCTTCAGATCCATCCAGTACCATCCCGAACCCTCCGTTAATTACCTCACCCCATCCCACACCTCCTCCGTTGTGGAGTGACACCCATGTAGCTCCCCTGAAAGAATCTCCAATAACATTCTGAACTGCCATGTCAGCTGTAAATTTTGATCCGTCACAGATATCCGAGGTCTCTCTGAAAGGGGAATCAGTACCTGAAACATCATGATGGTCCCTCCCTATGACAACAGGAGCAGATATCACACCGCCGGCAATGGCTTTGTTAAATGCTTCTGCCAATGCTATCCTGCCGTTAACATCGGCATATAGTATCCTTGCCTGAGACCCTACAACAAGTCTGTTCTTACCAGCTTCCTTAATCCATTTAATATTATCTTCCATCTGCATCCTGATCCGTTCCGGTGATTCTGCCAACAGTCTTTCCAGAGTCTTAACAGCTATTGAATCAGTAATTTCAAGGTCGGCTGCTTTGTTCGAACAACATATCCATCTGAAAGGCCCGAAACCATAATCAAAAAACAAAGGTCCCATTATATCCTGCACATAAGACGGATACCTGAATTCTCCGTCAGGACGGATGATATCTGCTCCTGCTCTTGAAGCTTCAAGCATAAAAGCATTCCCATAGTCAAAAAAATACATCCCTCTTTCAGTATGCTTATTGATAGCTTGTACCTGCCGGACAAGAGATCTTTTCACATGATCCCTGAATTGTTCCGGATCAGACGACATCATTCTGTTTGACTCTGCGAAAGACAGACCTGCCGGGTAATAACCGCCGGAATACGGATTATGTAAAGAAGTCTGATCTGATCCTACATCAACTATAATATCATTTTCAGCAAATTTTTCCCATACATCAACAATATTACCCAGAAAACCTATTGATACTGCCTCTTTGTTTTTCTTTGCCCGGGAGACCCGTTCCACAAGCAGGGCAATATCTGTTATCACTTCATCCAGCCATCCCTGTGAATAACGTTTGTCAACTGCTTTTTTGTTTACCTCTGCAATAACAGAAATAATACCTGCAACAGATGCTGCTTTCGGCTGAGCACCTGACATGCCTCCCAGTCCTGAAGAAACAAAGAGTTTACCTTTAAGTGATCTGTCTCCGTTTCCAATCTTTCTCAAGGCATTAAGGATCGTTATTGTTGTTCCGTGCACTATCCCCTGTGGCCCAATATACATATAAGAACCGGCTGTCATCTGTCCATACTGGGAAACACCGAGAGCATTATACCTTTCCCCGTCGTCACGTCCGGAATAATTGGGAATAACCATACCATTTGTTACCACCACACGTGGCGCATCTTTATGAGAAGGGAAAAGTCCCAGGGGATGACCAGAGTAAATAACAAGAGTCTGCTCATCAGTCATCTGCGACAGATACTTCATTGTTATCCTGTATTGTGCCCAGTTCTGGAAAACAGCACCATTACCTCCGTATGTAATCAGTTCATGCGGATGTTGAGCAACTGCCACATCCAGATTATTGGAAATCATAAACATGATGGCAGCTGCCTTACGGGAACGGGCAGGAAAATCATCTATATGACGGGCTTTGATCTCATAATCCGGCCTGAACCTGTACATGTATATTCTTCCATACTTATTCAGTTCATCAGCAAATTCAGGGCATAGTACAGGGTGAAACTTATTGGGGAAATACCGTAGGGCATTTTTCAGAGCCAGCTTTTTCTCATCCCGGGAAAGAATGTTTTTTCGGGCGGGGGCATGATTAATATCGGGATCATAAGGCTTTGAAACGGGTAACTCCTGAGGTATCCCTTCAGAAATAAGTTTCTTGAAATCAGAATTGTCCAATGTTCCCTGTTTTTCTCTTAAAGGTAAATTTAAGAATAAATTACAAAAAAAAGGGTATCAAAATGACACCCTACTGTAAATTATATTCAAAGCCTTATCAGATTGATGTCTCATTAATTATTTCATCATCAACAAGGATACGGCCACAATATTCACACACAATAATTTTCTTTCTTGATTTGATGTCAAGTTGTCTCTGAGGGGGTATCTGATTAAAACAACCACCACATGCATCACGCTGAACAGGGACAACAGCCAGACCATTACGGGCATTTGCCCTGATACGTTTATAGGCTGTAAGAAGTCTCTCCTCAATTAAATCCTGGACTTTTTCACGTTTCTTATAAAGTGTCTCTTCTTCTTTTTGAGTATCGGCTATGATTTCATCCAGTTCAGATTTCTTGTTCTGCAGATCGGCCTGCCTTTCCGACAAGGAGTTTTCTGAATCTGTAATAACCTTCTTTTTCTCCTCAATCTGATAATTAAACTCTTTTATCTTTTTATTGAAAAGTTCAATTTCAAGATTCTGGTATTCAATTTCTTTTGAAAGAGAATCATATTCCCTGTTATTTCTGACATTCTTTTGCTGTTCTTCATATTTCTTAATAAGAGACTCAGCTTCTGAAATTTCAATATTTTTTTTCTGTACTGATTTTTCAAGTTCCATAACCTCGTCCCTGAAATTTCCAAGCCTTGTCTCCAGTCCTGCTATCTCATCTTCCAGATCCTGGACCTCCAAAGGCAACTCTCCTCTCAGTGTTTTTATTTTATCGATTGCTGAATCAACGAGTTGTAAGCTATATAATGCACGAAGCCTGTCCTCAACAGAAATATCTATGTCGGCCTTTTTTGATTTTTCCATTTTACAAATATTTTATCGGATTTGTATTTATTTCAGAAAACCGGAGTGCAAAGGTAGGGAATTTTTTTCGAATTAATTCGAATAATATTTCGACAGCGAATTTTTCACTTTCATAATGTCCGATATCTATCAGCAATATTTTTCCTCCGGCATCGAAAAAATTATGATATTTGATATCTGCTGTTATAAAGGCATCTGCTTTCAGGGCAAAGGCCTCATTGATCAGCGATATGCCTGTACCTCCGCATAATGCCACTTTTTTGATTATTTTCCCGCTGTTTCCTGAATATCTTATTCCTTTTGCATCATAGACTTTTGCCAGGTGCTGTAGAAAATCTATTTCTTTCATCGCTTCAGGAAGATCACCTGAAACCCCAAGACCAAAATCAATATTATGGTTTTCAAGTTTGTATATATCATAAGCCACTTCTTCATAAGGATGTGTTTCTTTCAGTGCCTGTACAACCTTATCAGCCATGTGCGAAAACAATATTGTTTCGAATCTGATCTCATTTTCGAAATGCAGGTTTTCTCTTTCTCCGGCATATGGATTAGTATTTTCGTTTCCCCTGAAACTTCCCGTTCCTGAGACAGTGAAACCACACATATCATAATTCCCGATTACTCCGGCACCAGCTTCGAAAACAGCGCTCCGCACTCTGTCAAGACTTTTTTCCGGAATATAAGTAACAAGCTTCAGTAGTCTCCCCTTCAATGGAGATAAAACCTTAATATTTCGTATATCAAGTTTCTCTGCCATTTTCCTGCTGACCCCTGTAGGCATCATGTCGAGATTAGTATGTGCTGAATAGACAGCTATATTATTAGTAAGAGCCTTTCTGATCACTCTTTCTGTTATACTTTTGTCACTCAGTCTTTTCACTGCTTTAAAAATCAGGGGATGGTGTGATATGATCATTTCACATCCGGACCGGATTGCTTCATCAACAACGTCTTCGTTAACGTCAAGGGAGATAAGGGCTGAGCTGATTTCCATATCCGGCAATCCTATCTGCAGTCCGGAATTATCATAATCTTCCTGCAATGATAAGGGTATGGCAGAATCCAAAAATGAACACAATTTCCCAAGTAACATAATACCTTTTTATATTAATCAAAAACAGGGATTAAACCTGTAACAGTAATATCCGGGATACTATCTGGATTTATGAACGGTTGAATAAAAACCGTTAAGTTCAGATATTATCCCTCAAATCGAGCAATAAACCCTTTATTCTGGCAAGTGATTCGTTTATTTCATATTTATAATCAGTCTCTCCGTATTTTCCCGAGAGTCGTTTTTTTGCTCCTGACAGGGTCATCTTTTCCTCTTTGAGGAGATGATAAATGATCCTGAGGTTTTTCACGTCATCACTGGTAAACAGCCGGTTCCCTTTTTTATTCTTCATGGGCTTAAGGATCCGGAATTCATTTTCCCAGAATCTGATAGTCGAAACAGGTACTTCAAGCATTCTGGAGACTTCACCTATGGAATAATACAATTTTTCAACCGGTTTTTCACTATATGCCATATCTGTTATTTATATTTTATTTCTCCTGAATCAGAGATCACCACAACAGCATCCGGGAAATCTTTTTTAGTAAGGTCTCTTATCTTTTTTATAACTCTTTTATTGTGATCATACCTTACACCTTCTGTTTTTGTCTGGAATCCCGGGATAATTCTGCCCGAGATAAATCTGCCTTCAGTATCAACGTTTAACCGTATTACCGGAGCCAGTCCGTTGGGTCCGGCTAAATTGAACCTGGCATAGGTACAGAAATTCCCAAGGCTGTAAGCAATAAATCTCTCCCTGTACACTTCAATAGCTCTTGAGACATGCGGGCCATGTCCGAAAATGACATCTGCGCCTGCATCAATCATTCTGTGAGAGAACATATGCACATCTCCCCTGCTTTCTCCCATAAATATTTCTTCTTTTTTCGGGACATATTCAAATTCTGCTCCTTCTGCCCCTCCGTGAAAGGATACAATAACGATATCGCATATAGCATCGAGGAATCTCACTATTTTTTCTGCTTTATAAAGGTCATTTATCTTCACTGTGCCGGCATTAGGGGCAAAAGCGCAAAAACCAAATGCCAGTGAGTCTCTTATCAGTACGCTAAAGGGGTATTCCTCCAGTCCGGCATAAATTATTCCGAGAGAATCGAGCAAATGTCGGGTTCGTAAGCGTGAACCATAGCCGAAATCCCCGAAATGATTGTTTGCCAGGCTGATAAGATCAAAACCCGCAATCTGAAGAGCCTTAGAGTATTTCTCTGGCATCCTGAACAGGTAACACATGGTTGTATCTCTGCATTTTTTTGCCGGTGGTCCGTCATTCAGGAATGAACCTTCAAGGTTGCCGAAGGTGATATCCGAGGAAGAAAGGGTGTCTGCCAGATCACCTAAAAGGAAGACAGGATCATCACCCACAGGAAGGTATCCTCGTGAAGGGAATGATGTTCCAAGCATAATATCGCCAACTCCTGTTATTGTTATAGTCCTGGCGTTTAATGTAGTATCGGTATCGAATGAAAAAGCTTCAGAAAATAAACTGAAAACGAAAAAAAATAATACACAAGGACGATGCAGACTTTTCATAGATGAGTATTGGCGATGCTTAATCAAAAGACTGACCTGTTTTGGAGGCAATCTCAATCATTCTTTCGTATTCTTCGGGAGAAAGGTCATTGAAATAGTAGTTTACCGGATCAACATGCTTACCATTAAGCAAAACCTCATAGTGAAGATGTGGAGCAACTGATGTTCCTGTATTTCCGACAAAACCGATAATATCTCCTCGTGATACTGTCTGTCCCACCCTTACATTTGCTTTGCTCAGGTGAGCATAAAGAGTCTGGTATCCATAACCATGATCAATTATTATGTGGTTACCGTATCCTCTTTTTGAAGAGTTGACAGCTTTTATTTTACCATCGCCTGTAGCATATATATCAGTTCCGGTAGGTGCAGTAAAGTCCATGCCGGTATGAAACTTAATAATTTTATAAATAGGATGTATTCTTGGACCGAAACCCGAGGCTGTTCTCCTTAAGTCCTTGTTTGAAATGGGGAGAATGGCCGGTACGGCACGGAGCATATCTTCTTTGTTCTTTGCGAGTTCAATTAACTCATCAAATGACTTTGATTGTATATAGATTCGTTTTCTTATCTTATCAAGTCGTTTGGTTGTTTCAATCACTATACCTGAATTATTATATCCTTCCAGTTCATTGTACCGGTTCACTCCTCCTTCTCCTCCTTCCCTTAAGGTAGAGGCGATTGGTTCAGCCTCAAATATTGTTCTGTATAGATTATCATCCGTTTCCTGTAAATGTGTTATAACCTTATCCAGTTCATCCATATCCTTCTGGATCAGATTATACTGTAGTGTCAGCTGGTCTATTTCTCTCAGAAGGGTTTTTTCTTTGGGAGAATCAAAAAAGATAGCGAATATGGCATAATAAACCAGGGCTACAAAGAGTGATCCGACAAAATAAGACAATCCTCTAAGCAGCATAGCTCTGTATCCCAGTCTTATCTTATCGAAACTTAGTGAATCCGGATTAAATTTATATCTGGAGTTTGGCATAACGTTGCAAAGATAATCATTTATAAAAAACAGACATTTTTCCGGTGGAATCTAAAAAACTCAATTTTAAATACAGGAATGTAAGAAATCAATTATCTCAGTTTAATGCTTGAGGTAAGCATCTGGATCATTTCAAAATACTCATCTTCAGTCAGGTCATCGTTAAAGAAATGAAGTGGGTCCTTATGATGTCCGTAGAAATCGATCTGATAATGAAGGTGGGGCCCGGATGAAGTTCCGGAACTGCCTGTCAGACCTATCAGGTCGCCTCTAATTACATTCATTCCTTTGGTAACCTTTACGCTGCTGAGATGACCATATATGGTCTGATATCCGTAACCATGATCTATCATCACATAATTACCGAATCCTCCTGAATTCCATCCGGCAGCTATAACTTTTCCATTACCAGTAGCAAAAACCTCTGTGCCGTAAGGAGTTCTGAAATCCTGTCCGTTATGCCATTGAGGAGTTCCCAGGACCGGATGGACTTCTCTGAATTTCAGGCCATCACCTAGTGGAATGCTTACATCAACAGGACTGATCATTGGCAGATGGTCATACATCCTCTCCCATTCATCCCTGTTCTGCTCAATGGCTTTGAATGATTCATCCTGCACCTTTACCATATTCTTCAATCCTTCAATACGACCCAGAGTAGCTTTCATTAAGTCGGAATAGATGTAGCCATCAAGGGTACGGTAGCGGTCAACACCTCCATATCCAGGGTTCCTTATTGATCCGGGAAGTGAATCCATGGCAAGAACCGGGCGGTAACGGATCTCATCAGACATACGGAGATCTTCTATATTTGCGTATGCGACATCAAGGTCCCTCTGAACCATGGAATAATGAAGTCTGAGATCTTCCAGCTGTTGATTGAGAAGATTTTCTTTTGGTGAACCAAAAAATTTATGAAATATGAAGGAATAAAAAACCGTTATAACAATAGTGCATGCAAGCCATAAAATAGTGCGATAAATTTTTGTTTTGAAAGGTAACTTAACCTGTTTGTATTGTATGTTGTCAAGGTCAAGTAAATATCTTCGGGTCTGCATCCGCTAAAATTGATTTTCGAATTTTTACCAGTGTTAATCGACAAATCTAAAGTAAATAATTTAATTTTACAACCCCGAATTAAGGTATATTTTGTTAAATTAAAATAATTTTCCCAGTATGAAAGCTCATGAACTGAGAAATAAGTTTTTCCGGTTTTTCAGGTCAAAAGGACATGAAATAGTTCAATCGGCTCCAATGGTTATCAAGGATGACCCGACATTGATGTTCACCAATGCCGGAATGAATCAGTTCAAGGACATTTTCTTAGGAACAGGAAACAAAAAATTCAAAAGGGTTGCAAATTCCCAGAAGTGTCTCAGGGTATCCGGGAAACACAATGATCTGGAAGAAGTTGGCCATGACACCTATCATCACACAATGTTTGAGATGCTCGGCAACTGGTCTTTCGGTGATTACTTTAAAGGAGAAGCTATTGTATGGGCCTGGGAATTTCTGACATCTGAACTGGGTATAGATCCCGGTAGACTTTATGCAACAATTTTTGAGGGAAGTAAAGCTGATAAGGTGCCTCGTGATGAGGAAGCTTATTCATACTGGCAAAAATGTTTCCAGGACTCTCCTGAAAAAATAATTGAAGGTTCAAAGAAAGATAATTTCTGGGAAATGGGTGATACAGGCCCCTGCGGCCCCTGCTCTGAAATACATATTGATCTGCGTGATGAGGATGAAAGGAAAAAGGTTCCAGGGCATGAGCTTGTCAATACAGGTCATCCCCTGGTTGTAGAAATATGGAATCTCGTTTTTATCCAGTATAACAGAAAAACCGATGGTTCTCTGGAACAACTTCCTGAGAGACATGTTGACACAGGCATGGGCTTCGAAAGACTTTGCATGGTCATACAGGGTAAAAAATCCAACTACGACACTGATCTCTTCCTGCCTGTCATTAAGGAGATATCACTAATAACAGGGAAGGAATACGGGATAAACAATTCATGGGACACTGCTATGAGGGTAATAGCTGACCATCTGAGAGCAATTGCCTTTTCCATATCCGACGGACAACTTCCTTCGAACAATAAAGCAGGTTATGTTATCAGAAGAATTCTGAGAAGAGCAGTAAGATACGGCTATAACTACCTGGAAATGGAAGAACCTTTTATTTTCCGGCTTGTCCCTGTTCTTATTTCAATCATGGGAGAACAGTATCCCGAACTGGAATCTTCCGGAGAGCAAATCACAACCATCATCCATGATGAAGAAACGGCTTTCCTTAAAACACTGGGAAAAGGATTGAAGATGCTCGGGAAAATCATATCCGACATGGAAAAAGACAAAAATAAAATCCTTCCCGGAAAAATAGCTTTTGAATTATATGACACCTATGGCTTCCCTTTTGACCTGACCCGGTTGATATTAAAAGAACACGGTATTGACACAGATACAGAAGGTTTTGATCATGAAATGAAAAATCAGAAAGAAAGATCACGTGATGATGCATCACTCGATACCGGTGACTGGAATATTATCAGGGAAACTGGAGAAGTGGTGTTTACCGGATATGAAACCACAGAGGATGATGTAATTATAACCCGGTATAGAACTGTGAAATCAAAAGGCCGGGAGACAGGCCATCTGGTATTTGATAAAACTCCTTTTTATGCGGAATCGGGCGGACAGGTAGGAGATTCGGGATATATCAGCTCCGACACAGAAAAAATACGTATTCTTGATACAATCCGGGAAAATAATCTTATTATCCATATTACAGAAAAAATACCTTCTGTTACTGATACACATTTCAGGGCTGTAGTAGACACTGAAAGACGTCTTATGACTGCTGCCAATCATACAGCGACTCATCTTCTCCACTATGCTCTAAGAACTGTCCTGGGGAAACATGTAGAACAGAAAGGATCACTGGTAACACCTGACAGACTCAGATTTGACTTCAGCCATTTCAGCAAACCCACAAAAGAGGAATTGATTGAGATTGAAAATGTCGCTAACCGTTTCATACGAGAAAACCATACTATGAATGTAATAGATAACATCTCTTTGAAAGAAGCAAAATCAATGGGAGCTATGGCTCTTTTCGGTGAGAAATACGGAGATAAGGTCAGAGTTGTTAAATTTGGCGACTCTGTTGAACTGTGTGGTGGAACTCATGTCGACTCTACGGCCAGGATAGGAATAATAAAAATTATTTCCGAAGGAGCTATTGCAGCCGGAGTAAGAAGACTGGAAGCTGTAACAGCAGAAAAAGCTGAAGATTATATTAACAGGAAACTGGCATATATTGATGAAATATCTGTCCTCCTGAAAAATCCTCCAGATATAAAGGAAAGTATTGAAAGACTTATAGCCGAGAATAATTCCCTTAAGAAAAACATTGAAAAAATAAATGCCAGAAACACTCTTGCACTGATCAATAAGCTACAGGAAAAAGCCGTGATAATCAATGACATCCGTTTGATTTCCGGACAGGTTGAAGCTGAGAACCCTGAGGTTCTCAGAAGTATTGCTTTTGAAATAAGAAAATCATCGGACAACACCGTTTTGGTACTGGGATCAGACACAGGCGGGAAAGCAGGTCTTGTTGTCATGATCAGTGACAAGCTTGTAAAAGAAAAAAATATCAATGCAGTAAGTATTATAAAGGAGATAAGTCCTGAAATTAAGGGAGGAGGAGGAGGACAACCATTCCTTGCAACAGCAGGAGGTAAAAATCCTGCCGGATTGAAGAATGCTCTGAAAAAAGCTGAAGAAATCATAAAAAAAATCTCCGCATAAACAACGGAGTTGTATTTGAAAGATATGACAGTAAAACATTTATACTGAATTGAATCTGAAATCCCATAAAGAAAAATGATAAGAAATATTTTTGGGCCGGGAAAATTATCGGCACTCATAACTATAGGGCTTATCCTTTTTTGTTATTCATGTACTCCCGGTTCATGTTACGATGAGACAGAAGCAAAAATAAAAGCATCATTCTTTATGAGTGATAACAGTGCAAACGAAGCACCTGACAGTGTGACAATATTCGGAATAAATACAGATTCATTATTATACAATAAGAGCACCGGCATCAGACAGGCACTATTACCCCTGGACCCTTCAACAGAGAGTTGCACTTTCGTGATCAGAATAAACGGCATTAATGACACTGTCACTTTTCAGTATAATCCGTATACTCATTTCCTTTCAAAAGAATGTGGATATACTTATTATTATGATCTCGGACAGCCAGTAACAACAGGCAATATAATCAACAGGATAACGATAACGAAAAATATTATTACAACTCAAAGTGAAGAAAACATCCGTATATATTATTAGTGTTTTTTTATCCTGCATGGCAGTTAATGCAACAGCTCAGGAAAACTATTCTGTTGCTGATACAGTTGAAGTACCGTTGCAGATAAGTTTTGGATTTGATATTACGGGCCCTGTTTTATATTTTACTGATAAGGATATTTTGAATACTGAAGGCTATTTCTCTTATGATCTGGACGAAAAAAAAGCTGTTTATGCAGGTGCCGGATATACAAGTTATAAATATTCACAATATAATTATTCCTACCATAACAAGGGCACTTTTTTCAAAGCGGGAATTAATTTCAATTTACTTGAACCGTCCATCTCGCAAGGCAAATACAGGGCTGGAATAGGCTTGCTGTATGGTATAAGCAGGTTTACATGGGAAGTTGATTCTTTCCGGCATGAAAATTATTGGGGCAGTATAACTTCCTCTGTTCCTCAGCAGACAGACTGGGGGCATTATATTGAAATATCTCCGGGTTTCCGTGCTGAGATATTCAGAAATATTTCCCTGGGCTGGTCTCTCAGCCTCAGGAAACTGCTTTTCACTAGTGCACCTGGCGACTATAAACCCGCTCATTTCCCGGGTTATGGAACAACAGGAAAAAATATCAGTTTTGGAATCCAGTATTTCATCACAATAAATTTCACTCACAAAAAAATAAAAGCAATTGTGAAAGAAAAGCCCGTTTCAACTTCGGAAGAAGGCAGTGGCACAAGTGGCATTCCCGGGTCTGTAAGAACATTATGGTAATTTCATCCCTTTTATGGTAGTTTCTCCCTATCAATGCACAAACAAGGAAGATCAGATTAAAGTATTCATTTTTTAGTCACGATCAGGCTTCCTGCTGAATAGAAGAAGTCCTATAAACATTAAGAATCCATTTAACAGGATCATCTCAAATCCAAATTTATAACCGTTAAGAAGCTGTACGGAATATCTGCCTAAGATCAGGCATATAAGAGGAGCCAGAACAGCTATGAAAGGTGTGATTCTGTCTTTGACCACACGTTTTGTAAAAAGGCCGAAAGCATAGAGTCCCAGAAGAGGTCCATAGGTATATCCTGCAATAGTAAAAAGTGTATCAATGATCGCCTCGTTATTCAGGGCACTGAATATTAATATGCTGATATAGAATACCAGAGCTATTGAGAAATGCACTACGTATCGCAGTCGTGTTGCTTTTTTTTCACTTATTCCTTTCTTTTTATCCAAACCCAGGAAATCTATACTGACGGATGTTGTAAGTGAAGTAAGGGCTCCATCAGCACTCGGGAATAGAGCAGATATGAGACCGATAAGAAAAACAATGCCGGCCAGAGGGCCCATGTAATTCAGGGCAATAACAGGGAACAGGTCATCGGACAAGTCTACTGTAATTGATTTACTTCGGGCATATAAGAAAAGGAAGGCACCGAGAAAAAGGAACAGGAGATTGACAAAAATGAGTATAAAGCTGAATGTGAACATGTTCTTCTGCGCAGCTTTGAGATTTTTACAACTAAGGTTTTTCTGCATCATTTCCTGATCCAGTCCTGTCATTGTTATTGTAATGAAAATCCCTGAAAGAAACTGTTTAAGGAAAAACCTCTCGTGATGCCAGTCAGTAATCACCATACGGGAGACATTACTCTCCCTCACGTCGTGTAGGAGACTAAGAACAGGTTCTCCCAAACTTCTACTTATATAAAATATTGAAAGCACTACTGCCAGGAGCATGAATGTCGTCTGTAAAGTGTCAGTCCACACTATTGTTTTTATACCTCCTTTCATGGTATAAAGAATGATCAGAACAATAAAGATCAGGGCAGTAACACGGAAAGAAATGTTCCATGCATCAAAGACAAATAACTGAAGGACATTGATCACGAGAAACATGCGTAAAGAGGCACCCAGTGTTCTTGAAAGGACAAAAAAACCTGCACCGGTCTTATAAGACCAGAAACCGAAACGCTGGTCGAGATAAGTATATATAGAAGTCAGTTTCAGCCGATAATATAAAGGGAGCAGGACAAGGGCTATTACGGCATAACCGACAAGATAACCAAAGACCACCATCATATAGCTGAACTGAGTCTCAGAGACCCAGCCTGGGACTGACATAAATGTTACTCCAGAGAGGGACGCACCTATCATACCATAGGCTACAACGAACCATGGGGATTTCCTGTTTCCTATAAAAAATGACTGACTGTCAGCTTTCCTGGTTGTTATCCATGTTACAAGAAATAAGAGAGCAGTATAGGTTAAGAAGATACCAAGTATAAGAGTAGGCGACATCTTTAGAAAAATTAAGATACAAGAATAGCAAAAAGTATGCAGCTCAAAAAATTAAATTGCAGTTTAGTAAAGAACAATAATTGGATTAATTTTGTGTGAAACGAACATTAACATGAGTTACACAGAATTTCCTTCCAGGCTTTTGGAAAATGCAGTCAATGAATTCAGCTCTCTTCCGGGCATAGGAAGGAAAACAGCTTTCCGGCTGGTTATGAGCCTTCTGAAAAGAAAACCCGACGAAGTCAGGAAATTTGGAGAAAGTATTATCAGACTCCGTGAAGAGATCCATTACTGCAGGGAATGTAATAATATCTCTGATACGGAGATCTGTTCTATTTGCAGTGATCCCAAACGTGACAGATCGATTATTTGTGTAGTAGAAAACATACAGGATGTAATGGCTATTGAGAACACTCATCAATATAAAGGCCTTTACCATGTACTGGGAGGTATAATATCACCAATTGACGGCATCGGTCCATCTGACCTGAAAATTGACACGCTTGAGAATAAGGTGCGTTCAGGAGCTATACGGGAAGTTATTCTGGCTCTCAGTACCACAATGGAAGGTGATACAACAAACTTCTACCTCTTCAAAAGATTAAGCAAATATAATCCGGTTATTACTACTCTCGCAAGAGGCGTGGCGATAGGTGATGAACTTGAATATACCGATGAGATAACCCTGGGACGGGCAATTGCCAGCAGAAACCCTTACCAGCAGTCCTGATATGACTTGATATGAAAGAGTTATCGGTGGTAATTGTCAGCTATAACGTAAGGTATTTCCTTGAACAATGCCTTCATTCTGTATACAGGGCCACCGAGAAAACAGACTGTGAGATAATCGTTGTTGACAATAATTCCGTTGACGGAAGTTGTTCGATGATCACAAATAAATTTCCTCAGGTCAGACTGATCATGAACAAAGAGAACAGGGGTTTTGCGGCTGCCAACAATCAGGCTCTGCAATTTGCTTCAGGAAGATATATAGTCCTTCTTAATCCCGACACCATAGTTCATGAAGACACCTTCGTAAATTGTATAAGGTTCATGGATACTCATCCTGATGCAGGAGCAACAGGGGTGAGAATGATTAACGGTAAAGGCAAATACCTTCCGGAATCCAAAAGAGGTCTTCCCTCCCCGCGAACAGCCTTTTTCAAAACTTTTGGTCTGGCTTCACTATTTCCCCGATCCGGATTTTTTAATAACTATTACCTTGGACATCTTGACAGTATGAAAACTGCAAAAGTTGATGTTCTTACAGGAGCTTTTATGTTCCTGCGGCGCGAAGCAGTGATCAGAACGGGATTGCTGGATGAAAGTTTCTTTATGTATGGTGAGGATATCGATTACAGCTACAGAATAACACAGGCAGGATTTACTATTTATTATTACCCTGAAACCAGCATTATTCATTATAAGGGAGAAAGCGCCAAAAAAGAAAATAATATGTATCAGGTGGCTCATTTTTATCAGGCTATGATAATTTTTGTAAAGAAATATTTTAGTAGTGGGAAAACGAAATTTTTTATTCTCTTCCTCCAACTGGCAATATATTTCAGAGCTTCTCTCTCTTTTCTCAGGAGGCTTGTGAAAAAACTATTCCTTCCCCTTTCCGATGGTATTATCATATACCTTACCTACAGAATTACAACAGCTATCTGGCAGAACTCCCTGACAGCCGGATCAGTCGCTCTGCCTGATACCTTTACCCGATTAATCCTTCCTTCATGCACTCTGATCTTACTGATCTCAATAACATGTGCTTCGGGATACCGGCTGCCATCCGGTATTACAAAACTTCTGAAAGGGATGCTGACGGGAATTATCATTATACTGATAATACAGGCATTTCTTCCGGTGAAATTATTTTTTCCAAAAATAATTGTCACCGGCGGCGGGCTGATTGCAATAGTTCCGGTTGTAATCTGGCACCTTATTCTATCCTTTACAGGATCTGAAATAGCAGATATTCCTTTTGTCAGACTCAGAAAGACTATAATTATTTCAGACAAAAAAGGTTACCATAAAATTTCGGCATTACTGTCTCCCTGTAATTCAGATGAAAGAATAGCCGGAAGGGTTAATGTTAACCATGATGACATGAGTGAAGAAGTCCTTGGCACAATAACCCAGATAAGAGAAATAATAAGAATAAACAGGATCAGAGAAACTGTTATTTCTGCCAGTGCTTTGCCTGCTTCCCGGATAATTGAAACAATACAGCTTTTGTCTGATCTGAACATAAAAATTAAAATAGCGTCTGTGGAAAGTGATTACATAATAGGGAGCAGGTATGTAGATACAGGATACGATGTGAAAAAATTTAAAAAGTCCTGTTTTAAAATAAAGGTGTCAGAGACTTTTCTCAAAATATTCAGGTAATTAACGGGGCCCGTTCATTTTTATTAAACATTTTAAGCTAATGACTGTTAAATATATATATTCTATAATTCAATGATCCTATGGCACAAATGAATTTAACACTCCCTGCAATGGGTGAAGGAATAATTGAAGCTACAATTATTAAATGGCTTGTCCGGGAAGGTGACGAACTACAGGAAGATGATCCTGTTGTAGAGGTAGCAACAGATAAGGTGGATACTGAAATACCCTCTCCTGTAAAAGGCAGACTGATATCTATAGTTGCCAGGGAAGACAGTGTTGTTAAGATAGGAGAAACAATAGCACTCATCGAAACTGATACCGACTCATTCAAAGGCAAGAAAGAAAAAGTCAGGAAGGAAGTTGAAAAGATCCGTGAGGTAATAGAATCTGACAGGAAAGAAAAAAAAGATATTAAAGATACCGGTGAAGCAATGAGAAGCAGAACACCCTCGGGGAAATTCATCTCACCGCTTGTCAGAAGTATAGTTTCACAGGAAAATATAAGTTATTCTGAACTGGACCAACTGGATGGAACAGGAATGGATGGCAGAATTACAAAAGACGATATTCTGAGATACATTGAGGACAGAACGAAAGAAAAAGAGTCAGCCGTAAAAGCTTCTCCGGAACAAAAGCCCGAAGAAAAAATCCCGTCAGGAATTATTGCAGAAGGAGATGAGATAATTGAGATGGACAGGGTTAGGAAACTCATTGCGGAACATATGGTTCTTTCAAAAAAAACCTCTCCGCATGTAAGCTCTTTTATTGACGCCGATGTGACCAGGCTTGTTAACTGGAGAAATAATGTAAAAGACAAGTTTCTTGACTCAGAAGGACAAAAACTAACTTTCACCCCGCTCTTCATAGATGCTACGGCAAAAGCATTATATGATTTTCCTATGGTAAACATATCTGTGGATGGGACAAAGATCATAAAAAAGAAAAATATCAACATAGGTATGGCTACGGCCCTTCCCGATGGTAATCTCATTGTACCGGTTATAAAGAATGCCAATGAAAAAAGTATCACGGGACTGGCAAAAGCAGTTAATGATCTTGCCGGGAGAGCCAGAAATAACCAGTTGAAGCCGGATGAAATAAGAGGCGGCACTTTTACTCTTACAAATTTCGGCACCTACAACAATCTGTCAGGCACTCCCATAATAAACCAGCCACAGGCTGCCATACTGGGAACCGGAGCAATAAGAAAGGTCCCGGCAGTTATTGAAACTCCCGATGGAGACGTGATAGCTATTCGCCATATAATGATACTCTCACTGAGCTACGATCACAGGGTTATAGATGGTGCCCTCGCAGGAAAATTTCTCAACAGGCTGAAAGAAATACTGGAAAACTACTCCCCCGATTTATAAAATTTACGGCAGGATTAAGTTGTTTTGAATAAAATATTACTTTTCGAAAGCAAAAAAGTCAATATTTTTATCAAAGTTTGATATCATTTAATATACGGTTAATAAAAAGGATTGATTACTTGTTTTCCTTTTTGTATTTTCTGTTATATTAGTACTTTTATTAATTGAATTAGAAATCTATAAACCGCCCTGCCAGTGTTACGCCTTATGGTAAACATATGCTATTATTGGGGTTATTCTTATTGTTTATCTGATATTAATTAAAATGATAAAGAGATTTACTCTCCTGATAGTGATTTTATTTACTCTCAACAGTACAGATCTTTTTTCTCAAAGAAAATCTGAAATCAAGTCTCTCTTTTATGAAGCTGAAAGCTGGGTCCTTTACGAGGATTACAGGGAAGCTCTGCCGTCATATATCAGGCTGCTGGAATACTATCCTGAAAATGCCAATATCAAATACAGAATAGGACAGTGTTATATAAATATACCCGGAGAAAAAGAAAGAGCTGTAAGCTATCTTGAAGAAGCTGTGAAAAATATTAACCCGAAATACAGGGAAGGCAAATTCAGGGAAACAGCTGCTCCGTACGACGCTCTCTATTACCTGGCCAATGCCTACAGAATAACCAATCAGCTGGATAAGGCTATTGATACCTACAGGCAATTCAGCCTGAATATGGATCACAGAATATACGATTCCGTGATTGTCAACCACCAGATAAAAAGCTGTTATGCAGCAAAAGAGCTTATGAGCAATCCAATGTTCATTAAGGAACAGAATCTTGGCAGAGAAATAAATGGAGATAATTCGGAATTTAATTCTGTAGTGTCTGATGATGAGAACAGCCTGATTTTCTCCAGAACCGAACCTTTCTATGATGCCCTGCTCTTTTCAAGAAAAAATAGCGATGGCTGGGAGGAACCTGTTAACATGAATGCTATCCTCAAGATCGACAGGTATATTTATCCCACCAGCCTGTCACATGACGGGAATACTCTCCTCCTTTACAACTCTGCCGATTATGACGGGAATATTTTTTCCACAACCAATGAGAATGGTGTCTGGAGTCCTGTTGTCGAATTAAATGACAACATAAACACAAAATACTGGGAATCACATGCTACTCTCTCTCACGATAATAACAGACTGTATTTCTCCAGCAACAGAAAGGGCGGTTATGGAGGTCTTGATATTTATGTCTCAACCCTTGACAATTCAGGAAACTGGGGACCTGCCGTAAATCTGGGCCCGGTAATAAATACCCCCTATAATGAAGACACTCCCTTCCTGTGTGATGACGACAAAACCTTGTTTTTTAGTTCACGCGGACATTTTAATATGGGAGGATACGACATCTTCTGTTCAAACCTGAATGAAGAAGGAGAATGGACAAGTCCCGTCAACCTGGGCTATCCTGTAAATACCACCGATGACGATCTTTTCTTCAAACCGGTAAAAAACGGAAATTCAGGATACTTCGCCAAATATAATCCTGACGGTTTTGGGGGCCAGGATATCTACAGAATAGAAATTTTTTCTGATGATAACCCCAGAGAATTTTTTGTGACAGGAAATGCTCAGGTATCCGGTATAAACAGCATTATCAAAATAAGTGCACAAAAGAAAGAAGCCGGGAAAAAAGCTCTGATCAGTTATACCGATCCTGAAACAGGTAATTTTAACTTCACCGCACCCCACGGCTATTATGACCTGGTATTTGAATCAGAGGACAGTGAACCCTACAGGACCAGTTTCACTCTGCCTCTGTTCAACCCTTCTGACACCTTTTTCCTGACAGATGTAATAATGACCAGGATTGATAACGAAGCCGTCTTAAAAGTAAACAGCGAAAATGAAATAAGGGTTGATAAAGCAGACTCTCTCTTTTTTCCTGTTGATGCCGAGCCCGGCTCACTGCTTTATACAGAACACTGGAATGGCGACTCCCTTATATCATCAGAAAAACACAATACTACTGATTCCTCCTATACCTACATCGTGGCACCTCTGCCGGGAAAAAACAAAATAATATTCAGTCTGACCGATCCTTCAGGGAATATTGCTACCTCAGAGCATATTGTTACACTTGCGACTCCAGCAGATGAGACAAAAATAGAATACCAGGAAGTGACTACAGGCAGACAACAGAAAAGCACCATTGAGGATATTGAAAGTGATAAGCCTGATTCTGCTGAAATAACACAGAAAACAGAAACAACAGTAACTGAAAAGAATGCTGATTCTGCTAAACCCGATACTTTTCCCGAGAAAAAGAAAAGTGTATGCTTCCTGTGGTGGCTTCTGGTGGCTGCCGGCTTAATATTTTTCTTCATGATTATTTATAGAAGAAAAAAGAAAAATGATAGTAAATAATCTAACAAAGCTTTTGCATAAACTGTTAAAAACAGCAGTGATAGAGTTTTTGGTTATTTTTTTCTAAATTTGTTTGTAAAACCAGTAGTTATGCGCAAAATATTTTTTGCCCTGTGTGCCGCTTTCATAATATTATCCTATTCTTTTATATCATCTCAGGATATCAGCCAGTTGCAGGAAGATTTTATAGAAGCAGAATATTTTTTTATGAAAGGTTACTATCCCGATGCCCTTCAGTATTATCTGGGAATATATGAAAAAGCACCTGAAAATGCCAATATTGCTTTTCGTATTGGAGCCTGCTATATGAATATTCCGGGACAAAAAAACCTTGCCATTGATTATCTGGAGACTGCCTCATCAAATGTATCGGCAAAGCACCGTGAAGGGACAATAACTGAAACCTCCGCACCTTACGATGCCCTGTATGAATTAGCCAGGGCATATCTCATCAATTATCATTTCGACAAAGCAAAAGATACTTTCAGAAAATACTCGGAGACGCTCCTTCCTGAAGACAGGGAAAATATTGATTTTATTAACCAACAGATAAAATCCTGCGATATAGCAAAAGAATATCTCGAAAAACCGGTATCCTTTTCAAGGGAAAACATGGGACCGCTCTTCAATGATGAGAAAAATAATTTCAACCCGCTAATCTCTTCCGACGGCAAGTCATTTGCCTATATGGTTTCTCTTAAATTTTATGATGCTATAATGCTGTCAAAGAGGGTAAACGGCAAATGGGCCGCCCCGGTGAATATAACTCCTGAATTACATTCCGACGGGAATATGTATATATCCTGTCTGTCATCTGATGGCAACACTCTTTATCTGTCAAAAAACGATGATTTCAACAGTGATATTTTTACAAGCACCTTCGATGGTTTTGTGTGGAAGCAAACTGTTAAGTTAAACAGCAATATTAACACAAGGTACTGGGAATCCCATGGTTTTGTGACAGAAGACGGTAATACTCTGATTTTTGCTTCAGACAGGCCGGGAGGCTTTGGCGGACTGGATCTGTATATATCAAAAAAAGAGAACAATGACTGGGGACCACCGGTAAACCTTGGTCCCGAAATCAATACCCCTTTTAACGAAGACAGGGCTTTTCTTATCAATCAGGGGAAAACTCTTTTTTTCAGTTCACAGGGACATTCTACAATGGGAGGTTACGACATATTCCGGTCTGACATACAGTCAAACGGCTTATGGAGCCCTCCGGACAACCTCGGTTATCCATTGAACACCCCTGATGATAATATCTTTTTTATGCCATCTGATGATGGTAATTCAGGATACTATACAATGCCTCAGGAACCCGGCACAGAAGGGAAAGAAGACATTTTTAAGATCACATTCAGAAAATAACAATCCGTAACAATGGCCAGCTCCTTTTTAAAAATCACCCGATTTGCCAGAATGAAAGATATTAGATTAAAAAAGACATATATCCTGCTGGTTTTCATCACCACGGGCCTGTTTATCTCTTCTTTTCTGTCAGCACAATCCGGAAAAGAGATGAAAGAGATCTTTTTGCAAGCAGAATCATATTATCTTTATGAAGAGTACGACCTAGCCAATCAGCTTTACCTTTTACTTGATGATCCTGCAAATATGAATATTGCTTATAAAATTGGCACTTCCTATCTCAATATTGCAGATGAAAAAGAAAAGTCCATCCCCTATCTTGAGGCTGCCGTAACAGATGCCAGCTATGATGCAAAAATAAGTTCATTTAAAGAAAAAAGAGCTCCTCTTGATGCTTATTTCTATCTGGCAAAAGCGTATATGATAAATAATGAGCTGGAAAAAGCTATCAGCACCCTTGAGACATTCAAGCGCCTTGCAGGAGAAGTGAAAAGTAAGAAAGGGATACAAAACCTGGATTTCGCTGACCAACAGATTGAAGCATGCAGAAATGCTATACTCTTTAAGGGTAATCCTGCTGTAATAAGTACAAGGCTTCTGTCAGAAAAATTTACCGAAGGAGCTGTCAACCAAAATCCTGCTGTCAGCTTTGATGGCAATACAATAGTGTATACAGAAAAGAGAGGTCTGATCAATACTATTCTTTTTTCCAAAAAAATAAAAGGTATATGGCAACCTCCCGTTGACATAACCGGTCAGCTTAATGCAGGAGAAGATTGCTCAAGCTGTTCTCTCAATTCCGACGGGACACAGCTTTTCCTTTACAAGACTGACAATTACGATGGTAATATATATACTTCCCATTATATTGATGATTCCTGGACTCCCATTGTTAAACTGAACAAAAATATTAACACCAAATATTACGAATCACATGCCTCTGTTTCAGCAGATGGCAGTAAACTCTATTTCACCAGCAACAGGGAAGGAGGATATGGTGGTCTGGATATCTACGTTTCTGAAATAGATACTGAAGGCGAATGGGGCATACCGGTAAATCTTGGGGTAACCATTAATACTCCCTTTAATGAGGATGATCCCTTTATTACCGAAGACGGAGAGACTCTTTTCTTCTCTTCAGAAGGTCATAAGTCAATGGGAGGCTATGATCTGTTTAAAAGCACTCATACACAGGCCGGATGGAGTACTCCGGAAAATCTTGGTTTCCCGGTCAATTCAACCGATGACGATAAATTCCTTCAACCTCATAACAATGGGATGAACGCTTTTCACTCCCGGAAAACTGATTACAAAAAAAGAGATATTTTCTATTTAGGTCTTGAAGGACCCGATGTTAATCTTATCCATGAAATAGCAGGGACATTCCTCTTGAACGATACTATTCTTACAGCTGACAAGAATTGCAGAATAGAGGTCCTTGATAAAATGTCAGGCGACACATTATACAATAGCACTCCCAATCCCGGATCCGGTTCATATAACGTTTCTGTACCTCCCGGCCAATACAGACTCGTTTATTCCGGAAAGGGATACTTTCCACATATCATCGATACAACCATTGTCCCGAAAGAAGACGGGCTAATAGTAGCTATCGACATAACACTTGAAAGGGATTCTTCACTGATACCCAGAGTATATGAAAGGATTAATCCTGAAGAATTCCCTGTTGTTGCTGCAATTGACTCAAACATCCTTGTCAGAAATATGAGGGTTGATGATATAACCGATCAGGATAAGGATGATTCCGGTATACTATATTATACCGTACAGGTCATGGCTCTTTATAACCCTGTTGATGTCAGTCATTTCAAATACATCGACGACATACTCGTCATGTATAATGAAAATGACAAGTTTTACAGGTATACATCAGGCCGTTTTGCAACCCGTGATGAGGCTTCTGCATGGAGAATAAACCTGATTCAGAAAGGATATCCCGAAGAAATCTTCATCAAAAAAGTATCCAGACAATGAACCGAATGCCAAAATGTATTCTGACCGTTCTGCTTTTCGCTTACGGATTTACTGCTGTGAATTCCCAGGTAACTGATAAAACCTTTGCCCGGTCAGTTCAGCAGGCTGATATTTCATTCTATTACGATGAAGACTATCTGACAGCTTCAAGGCTTTATGAACCACTGTACAAAACCTATCCGGAAAACAATAACCTGGCGGCTAAACTGGGGATCTGCTATCTGAATATTACAGGTAAAAAAAAGGAAGCTCTTGAATTACTAAAAAAAGCCTCAGTGAATATTGTCACTGAGGAGAAAGAATACATCGAAGATGGGGAAAAAGCGCCACTTGACACTTATATGTACCTGGCCATAGCTTACCATGTTAACGACAGTCTGGAACAGGCTATCGATCAGTACAATATAGCTAAAGGAAAACTTACTGACAGTGAAGTTTTCAGGGAAGAATACATTGACAAGCAGATTGGCAGCTGCCGTTATGCCATTGAAATGAAGAAAAAACCCGTGAGGATACTGTCAGATCTTTTTACCCCATGGCTTAAAGACTATCCTGGAGCATGCAACCCGGTTATCTCAAAGAATGATTCAATTTTTGTTTTTACCCAAAAAACAGATGGGAAAACCAGCATATTATGCTCAATGAAGGGACAGGAATGGGAAAAACCATCTGATATAACAGAACAGCTTGGAGGTTATGACAGGTTTTACTCAAAATCCATTACCGGAGACGGTAAGTTACTGATCTTATACATGGATGACGGTGGCGATGGGAATCTGTATTTCGCAGAAAGAAAAGACACAACATGGACAAAAATTAAAAACCTTGGGAAACCGATCAATACAATCTACTGGGAATCCAGTGGGTTTATCACTCCTGACGGCAACTCAATGTTTATTTCAAGTAACAGGCCCGGAGGATATGGAGAACTCGATCTGTGGCTTTCAGAGAAACAAGCTGATGGTACATGGGGAGAACCTGTTAATCTGGGAGAGAGGATAAATACACCGTATAATGAAGATACTCCATTCTTTGACCCCGCTAATGATGCACTGATCTTCAGCTCAGAAGGACATGTGACAATGGGCAACTATGATGTCTTCAGGTCAGTTGTCAGAAGCGGTAACTGGACTAATCCTGTTGCCATGCCATATGCCTTCAACACAACCGGCGACAATACTTCTTTTATTCTTAATAATAATGCTCCGGGATTCATTGCCGGATTGTACAATGAAGAAGAAGAAGCATTAAATATCTATGGAATTGTTGGTGTCGATCCTGCTGATGAGCTTACTACTGCAGAAGGATCTGTCATCCTCTCCGATGGTCTGAAAGCCGACCCTGAAAAGGCACAGTTAAAACTTACCGACGCTGCAAAAGGGACACTCATTGAGACCATCCCGCTCAACAGAGACGGAACATTCAAATTTGAATTTAAACCGGGTGAATATAAACTGATAACCAGCCATGAAGGCTATAAGACAGACACAGTACAACTGAGTCTTCCGCTGTACTTTCTCAGTCAATATATGGCTGTAAATCCCAAACTGGTACCACTGGAGGTAGCTGCCGGCAGCTTCCTTTCAATAACGAATATCCTTTTCGAATTCGACAGGTATGATCTGACAACAGAAGCAAAATCAGCTTTGGAAGAAGTAAGATCCATACTGGTCACTTACCCTGATCTGGAAATTGAAGTGGCAGGCTACACAGATGCAAAAGGATCTTCTGCCTATAATCTCAGACTCGCAGACAGACGTGCCCAGGCAGTTATCGATTATCTTACTTCTTCAGCTATCCCTGCATCAAGATTCGTAAAAAAATCGTTTGGTGAATCTAATTTTGCTGCTATCAATAACAATCCGGACGGATCAGATAATCCGGAAGGCAGAAAATACAACAGACGTGTCACTTTCGGGATCGTTGATCCTCAATCGGGAATTATCCTCCGCCAGGATACTTACACTCCTGAACATTTACGGATGGCTTCAGCAAATAAATACAGCATTGTACTCTTACAGACAGACCAGAAACTGAGCTCAGGGTATTTCAGCAACCTGGATCTGCATGGAAGACTCTTCCTGAGAACTATTGAAGCCGAACCGGTATTCGTATACACTGTCGGAGTTTTTTATAATAACTCTGATGCTACACGTTTCCTGTCGCATGTCAGGGAAAAAGGATTCAAGGATGCTTATATAATAAACCATTATGAACTGGGTAATATATCCCGGGAGGCAGCTAAACTGAAACTATCCGGCCTGACAGCACCCTCAGGCAGCGGTATCTATACCATTCAGATAAAAGCTTCCCTATCACCTCTGAACATGAACCTGTTCAATGATATCCGGGATGTAAGGGAAGTCTATGGAGAAGATGGTTATTACAGGTACCTGGCCGGAGAATATCAAAGTATGGCAGATGCAAGAAAAGAACTACAATCAATACAAAAAGCCGGGTTTGGTGAAGCATTCGTCAGAGAACTTAAACTGCTGTTAAATGAATGATCAGATAATATTTTTCTTTTATGAAATGTGATAAAATCAGTCTGAGGGCCCTGGAACCTGAGGATCTGGAATTATTATACAAATGGGAAAATAATGTCTCATACTGGCTGATAAGCAATACTTTCTCACCTTTCTCGAAATACACCCTAAAAAGATATCTGGAGAACTCTCATAAGAATATTTACGAGACAGGTCAGTTGAGGCTTATGATTGATCTGGTAAGGGAAAAGAAAACAATAGGGACAATAGACATTTTTGATTTTGATCCTTTTCATAAAAGAGCCGGTCTGGGTATTCTTATTGCTGACGAAGATGAAAGAAGAAAAGGTTACGCATCAATGGCCCTCAAATGTCTTATAAATTATTGTTTCGATACTCTTCAGCTACACCAGCTCTTTTGCAATATTCTTGAGAACAATCAGGAAAGCATGGATCTGTTCACCAGATTGGGATTTAAACAGACAGGCATAAAAAAAGAATGGATAAAAATTTCCGGGGGATATCTTGATGAATATATGTTCCAGATGATAAATCCCCTTGTTTAAGGTTTTCTGGTATCCCTGTATTCGCCCCTGAAATAATTTATTCCCATTATATCATATCTGTAAGCGAGTGTTTCCAGACGCACAAGAAAATCTTCAAAGTTCTTCAGTCTGGCAGGTGTCCATCCGGTTTCTGCAATGGCAAAGGCTCTGGGGAAAGCCATATATTCAAGATGCTCCGGAGTACTTATATACTCAGTCCATACATTCCCCTGAACACCTGTTATGTATTTTTGCTCATCTGTTGACAGTTCTGCCGGAACAGGATTAAAAGAATAAACTTTTTCAAGAGGCAGGTATCCTCCTATTGAAAGAGGTTGTCCCTCCGGTTCACATTGATAATAATCGAGATAAACAAAATTATTTGGTGTCATTATCACTCTGTGCTTTTGTCTGGCTGCAGCTATACCCCCTTCAGTACCTCTCCATGACATAACAGTTGCTCCCGGAGCAAGTCCTCCCTCCAGTATTTCATCCCAGCCTATGATTTCCTTACCTCTGGAGATAAGGTATTTTTCTATTCTCCTGATAAAATAACTCTGAAGTTCATGCTCATCAGCCAGATTCTCTTCTCTGATCCTCTGCCGGCATAATGGACATTGTTCCCATCTTGTTTTCGGACATTCATCCCCACCAATATGAATATATTTACCAGGGAACAAATCTGCCACTTCTGACAACACATCCTGGAGGAAAACGAAGGTTTCTTCTTTACCTGCACATAAAACATCATGAAAAACCCCCCAGGTAGTTGCCACTTCAAAGGGTCCATCTGTACAGGCTAATTCAGGATAACAGGCCAGTATCGCAAGTGAATGGCCAGGCATTTCTATTTCAGGAATAATTGTGATAAATCTTGAAGAAGCATAATCAACAATATCTCTCACCTCATCCTGAGTGTAATATCCTCCATAGGTAACCCCATCAAAAATATTTGGTTTTTGTCTTGAATGTCCGACTAAGGTTTCCTTCCTGAAAGATCCAATCCGGGTTAGTTCAGGATACTTTCGTATTTCCAGTCTCCATCCCTGATCATCTGTGAGATGCCAGTGGAAGGTGTTCATCTTGTGCAGGGCAAGGATATCAATGTATTTTTTTATTTCCTCAACAGAGAACATGTGTCGTGCTACATCCAGGTGCATTCCTCTGTAAACAAAAGCAGGTTCATCAATTATCTCACAAGCCGGTAAAACAAGTTCCATCCCTTTGATGACATGGCCGGCTTCAACCTCGGGAGGGAGAAGCTGTCTTATACTCTGGACTGCATAAAATAACCCTGCAGGGGTTGCTGCTCTCACTGTAACACTCCTGCGATCTATCTTTATGTAATATCCTTCTGCATTTTTTACAGAGCTGTCTAGAGACATATACACTGATGCCCTGGCATTCCCGGACCCATCTGTTACGGAAATATCCATTCCTGATGAATTACTGATCATTTGGGCCAGAAAATCTGCAGCCACTCTGGTTTCAGTATTAAGAGGTGATACAATTATCCTGCTTCTGTCAGTAAAACTATATGAACCTTTCATCTGTGTAACAGAGAGAGGTGCCGGTATAATGGCAATAGGATGTTTTGTTGTTGTGCCGGTCTGTGATTGGCATCCGGAAATAAGTACCATGCCAATCAGGACTGAGAGGATGACATTTTGCATTATTTATCTGTATTATAACAACATAACAATATAAGACTTTTTTCTTCAGCAATGATCTTTTTCCGTGTTTTTTCAGGGCAAGCTCACAGGCAGGCTCCGGAACAATGTTGTTTCACTGTTCAAACTGAGATGCAAGAAGACCGCATGCAGCCGATATGTCTTGCCCTCTCGATTTGCGTACTGATGCTGAAATGCCTGAAATTGTCAAATTATGTCTGAAGTGTTGCATCCTTTTCTCAGAAGATGATCTGTTCACATCATCAGGTCCGGGATGATAGGGAATGAGATTGACACGTATCCGTGAACCTTTCAGCAATTTGATAAGACCTTCCAAATGATTTTCAGAATCATTAATCCCCTTTATCATAATATATGCAATGCTTAATCTCCTGTCCTTGTGCTTGTCATCGCTTTTCATTATTTCTATTATGTCGATGGCCGGATATGTCTTTTCGACAGGGACAACTGCCCGTCTCTCATCAGGAAAAGGGGAATACAGACTAAAAGCAAGATTGCATGGTGATTCTTTGATAAACTGCTTAACTTTTCCCGTAATACCCACAGTAGATACAGTGATATTCCTTCTGCTTATTGCCAGACCCCATTCCGCCATCATCACAGTACATGCTTTTAAAACATTATCAATGTTATCCATGGGCTCACCCATCCCCATAAAAACAACATGAGTAACAGGCCTGGATAATGGTATGCTGATAATCTGATTGAGTATTTCCCCAGCCGTCAGGTTTCCGTAAAAACCATACCTACCTGTCATACAGAAAGGACAACCCATTCTGCATCCCGATTGCGTTGAGACACAGACTGTGGTTCGTTTACCCTCACTCATCATGACAGTCTCATAACATCTTCCGTCATGTCTCCGGAAAACGGATTTCTGTGTGCCATCAGAAGAGATAAATGACGACTCGGGAAGGAATAATCCGCTTAAGGTATTTTCCTTGATAAACATTTTTAGTTTTTTGGAAAGCTTATTGGATTCCGACAGATCTGATATACCTTTTTTGTAAATCTGATTTGCTGTGGCACGTGCATGATCCATTCTGAAACCTGAGGATTGCATTATCCCATAGATCTCATCAATAGTCAGTCCGCACAGAATTGTTTTATTCATTATCATTTATCAGTACAAAAGTAAGGCTATTATCCATATATTAGTAGTGAGATTATTGTTAAGAAAAATCACGATATTAAAAAAGCAATGGCAGACTGGGATTCGCTGTACATATATTATTTTTCTGGTACAGGTAACGCCCGCACTTCAGCACAATGGATAGCTGAAGAGGCAATTAAAAAAGGTTTACGAACAGATATTCAGTCTATTGACAGACTGACAGGTATTACTTTTCCTGATACAAACAAGAAGAACCTTATTGGCTTTGCCTTTCCCACCCATGGGTTTAATGCTCCTCCTATCATGCTTAAGTTCATAGCAGGTTTCCCGGCCGGTCTCTGTCCTGAAATATTTCTTGTCAATACCAGAGGTGGATTGAAATTATCTAAAATATTTACACCAGGAATGACGGGACTAGCCCTTATTGTTCCGGCTTTTATTTTATGGCTTAAGGGGTACAAATGCATTGGTTTCAGGCCTGTTGATATGCCTTCAAACTGGATATCCCTGCATCCGGGATTAAAAAGAAGTGTTATTATCTCAATATTTAACAGATGTGAAGGTATTGTAAGGCGATTTGCCAACAGAATATTATCAGGTCACAGGGTTTATCGGGGACTCTTTTCTCTGCCTGCCGATTTGCTTATAAGTCCTGTATCTCTGGCTTATTACATAGGAGGCAGGTTTTTCCTCTCCAAGACTTTTGTAGCAAACGATAAGTGTACCAATTGTGGTATATGCATAAATGAATGTCCTACCTCATCTATAATAATGGTTAATGGCAGGCCATACTGGAAACTCACCTGCGAAAGCTGTATGAGATGTTTGAATAACTGTCCCGAAAGAGCTATAGAAACGGCTCATGTCATGGCCACTTTTTTCATTATTTTTATTAATGCCGTAAATATTCACTTATTGTTATTGATCACAGAGGCTACAGGCATAAGTCCATCTGCTTTATGGTGGGAAATAATTTCACAGTTTATCAGTATTGCAGTGATGGTAGCCGGTGTTACATTATTATATAAAATACTGCATTATATGATGGGGTTCAAACCCTTTCAATATCTTGTTCGTTTCACTTCTCTCACTACCTGGCCTTTCTGGAGGAGATATAAATACGTTAAAGAGAAAGAGAAAGAAAAAACCAACAAGAAAACACAAACAAGAGTGCCCGTAAGGAACCTTCTCAGATAGAACTTTCGGCCAGAGCAAAATACATCCCTACAGAAAACCCAGGTTCTTAAGGTAAGGCTCAATATCCGGCTCATGCCCTCTGAAATTAACATACATGGTCATTGGATCCATTATCCCGTTTTTCTCAAGGATATTTTTCCGGTATGATTCAGCTGTGGCTCGGTCAAATATACCCTTTTCCTTAAAGGCTTCAAAAGCATCACTATCAATAACGGCAGCCCAGGTGTAACTATAATAACCCGAATCGTAACCACCCGTTATATGAGTGAAGTACGTACTCCTGTAGCGTGGCACTATTTCCGGAATAAGCCCCAGTTTTTCCAGGTAATCCTTTTCAAAAGTCTGTATATCTACTTCTGCCGGAGCCTCCAGGGTATGGTATGCCATATCCAGAAATGAAGCAGCATATATCTCAACATTTGAAAAACCCTGGTTAAAGTAGCTACTGTTTATTATCTTTTTAACAAGTGTTTCCGGAATAGTCTCTCCGGTCTGATAATGTTTTGCATACAGATTGAGCATCTCCGGTCTGGTAACCCAGTGTTCCAGTAGTTGTGATGGCAGTTCTACAAAATCCCTGGCCACATAAGTGATATTATAGCTGTTTTTGTTTGACAGTGCATCAAGAGCATGTCCAAACTCATGAAAAACAGTCGATACTTCGTCGAGGCTGAGAAGTGCCGGCATATTACCGGCAGGGGGAGTAAAATTAAACACTGTTGACACAACAGGTTTTACCTCATTATTATCGCTGTCTATTCTGTGTATACGGTAAGTCATACACCATGCTCCCTGACGTTTACTCTCCCTGGGGAAGAAATCCATATACAAAACTCCGCAATGTGAACCATCTTCCTCCTTTACTTCATAAGCTCTGGCATCAGGATGTGGAAGAGGAACATCAGATAATAGTGTAAAGCTAAGGCCAAAAAGTCTGTTAGCCAGCGTAAATGCACCCTCCACTACATTATCAAGAAGGAAATATGGTTTTAATTCTTCTTCATCAAGATCGTATTTTTCTTTCCTCAGCTTTTCTGCATAATACCACCAGTCAGAAGGTTCAAGTCTGAAACTGCCTCCTTCCCGGTCAATTATCTGTTGCATCTCTTTCACCTCCTGCCTGGCAACCGGAATAGCCTTATCCCACAAATCGTTAAGGAGGCTAAAAACATTGTCCGGCTCTTTTGCCATCCTTGGCTCGAGAACCAGATGAGAGTGAGTCCTGTAGCCAAGAAGTGCAGCACGTTCAGCTCTCAGCCTGACAATTTCCGCCAGAATATCATTATTATCATTTTCATTCCCGTTATTCCCCCTGTTAATATATGCATTAAAAATCTCACGGCGAAGATCCCTGTCCGGGGAATACTGGATAAAAGGGAAAATGCTCGGCCGCTGGGTTGTAAAAGCCCACTTACCCTCAT
>ERZ795057.731-NODE-731-length-32418-cov-24.641875_pt1 | contig 32418 bp, 19 predicted proteins | sample MGYA00375141_ERZ795057 | MGnify/ENA primary metagenome ERZ795057 (study PRJEB30186, sample SAMN05720163) | activated sludge metagenome | isolation source: Anaerobic digester | place: Hong Kong | collected 2015-01-26 ...
AGTGCAAAAAGCATAAATGCTGGTAACAGAAATTTTTTCATAAAATTGGATTTAGGTTAGTTAATAAGTTACTTGCTAATATTATTTTCATGGCAATAGCAAATCTTGTTCCAAATGTGTAAACAATATTACAAAATAATGAACAATATTAATTGAAACCAATCCCCGAAAAGAAGGATTTTACTAACCTATTTGTGTAACTAATTCTTTTACAAGTTTAACAAAGTTATTTATATCATCTTCGGTTGTGTCCCACGAGGTCATCCATCGAACCTCAGAACGGTTTTCGTCCCACTCATAAAAGAAGTACTGTTCCTGTAGTTTTGGAATAATTTGAGGTGGAACAATGGCAAAAACACCATTAACCTCAACTTTTTGGGTTATTTGAATTTGAGGAATTTTGTTGATTTTTTCTGCGAGAAGTTTCGCCATGTTGTTGGCATGTTCAGCAGTTTGCTTCCACTGGTTGTTAGCTAGGTATGCTGTGAACTGTGCAGAAATATACCGCATTTTAGATGCGAGTTGCAAACCTTGCTTTCGTGTGTACATGAAGTTTTCTTTAAGCTCAGGAGCGAAGAAAACTATGGCTTCGCCATACATCATGCCGTTCTTCGTTCCACCGAACGAAAGAATATCAACACCCACATCGGTTGTAAACTCTTTGAAGCTGAGCTTGAGCGCAACAGCTGCGTTGGCAATACGGGCACCATCCATATGTAGGTACATGTTGTGCTCATGAGCAAGTTCGCTCAGCGCCTTTATTTCGGTGGGGGTGTAGAGAGTGCCCAACTCGGTTGGCTGCGAAATGGAGATAACTTTCGGCTGTGCGTGGTGCTGAAAACCAAAGCCATGAAGATGCTGCTTTACCAACTCAACGGTTAACTTTCCATCCGGAGTTGGAACCGGAATAACTTTGCAGCCGGTGAAACGCTCGGGAGCACCGCATTCATCAACATGAATATGGGCCGTTTCGGGACAAATAATGGAGTTATGTGGTTGAGTTGCTGCTTTAATTCCCAGTACATTTGCTGCAGAGCCAATAAAAACGAAGAAAACGTTAACGTGTTCACCAAAAATACTCTTAAATATTTTTTCAGCTTCAGAGGTATACGGGTCATCGCCGTAGGCAATTGTATGCCCGTTATTCACCTTGGTTAATGCATTCAGTATGTTAGGGTGAACACCCGAGTTGTTATCGCTAGCAAAGCCACGTTTATTTTGCAGTTCCATGCTGTTTAAAATTTAGGGTAATACGATTTTGTAAATATATAAAAACTACTCAACGTTTTAGTATATGTTGCAACCATGTTCTGTATTCTAACTTCAATAAACCAACCATCTTCCTCAAGAGTTCCGAACTCTCTACCCGCTGGCTGTTGAAGACTTCGGAACTCAGCCTAAACTAAAAATTATTAATTACTTCCACCTTCCGTCTTCCGTCTTCTTTCAACTTATCAATCATGCTCCTTTTATAAAACTATTCTTAACGTGTTGGTAATCTATGTAGTATAGAATTTTAAAGGAAAGGCTGTTCACTTGTCCCGAACTTAATACATCACCAAAGTTGGAAAAAAAATTGGAACGAACGTCGCCATTGGAAAGTTCAATTGCGTTTTTCCAAACAACCGAAAGTTCGCTCCCCGGAGCGAAATTCCACTGGTAGGTTAGGTCGATGTTAAAAAGGTTGAAGTTAATGTTGTTATCCATGTTGTGGTTCTCAAGAGGAGCCGAAAGCGTTCCATCATCATACAACGTATGGTAGCTTGAGTAGTCAATCCATCGCCAGTAGTGGCGAATCCTTAGGTTTATGTTCGACAACGAGTTGAACGAGAGCAGCCCGTTTATTGTGTTGGTTAGCGTGGAAACATCCCTAAATCCCATATATATTTCGTTGTCCGATTTTCCAGCATAGCCCAGATTGTTGTTCTCAAAATCCTGCCGAACCTCATAAACAACGAAAAAATTATTACTAAAACGTAGGCGAGGAGAAAGGCTTACGTACAAACCATTGTAGCTAAAATCCTCTGCTTTCCAGTAGCCGGCACCTGTATCCAAAGCAACAGGTTTTCTGTAATCCGATGATGTCCAAAAACTTCCCGAGATATTTCGTGGACGAATTAGCATTCTGTCATTAGTTCGTGGTTCATCGTAATCGTGAGTTTCTTTTGGGTTGAATGAGAAGTCGGTGCCAAGAGTAAGGTAACTCCTAGTTATGGTTGTACGAAGGCTGACGTAAACACTCGATTTATTGTAAACTCTAGGATTGTATAGTTGATTATGAGAGAATCCTACCCAGCTGTTCCAGTTTAGCAACTTCCAGAATGGTTGGTATATTTTGTAACCAACCTCAACTCCGTTAGAAAATTCGTTTGCTTTCTGTAGATACCCCAAGTCGTTTGGGTTATATTGCTCACTCTCAATATTATTCCATACGTTAAAAAGAAAATTTCCGGAAGTTTTTTGTGCAACTAAGTAGGACTTATAGCCTATTGTTGAGCTATCAGCATAAATTTGGCTAACTGCACCAACGCCCTGTAGGGCATATTTCGTAGTTTTATTTCGAAAAATAAAATCGGTTGCAGTAACATTCGAGTAGTAGTTAGCATAAGGGTGAAGGAGATTTGTATTTGCAAGGCTTACGTAGGAGTTATTTGGTAAGGTTTGGTCCAAAACAAGCATGTTGTAGTTGGTTAGTCCTTGGGTGGCAACTTCCCGTTCAGCACCACTAACAGTATCCTTAATTAATGCGTTTGCTTCAGATGTTATGGCGTTAAAGAAACCAACACCCAGTCCTTTTGCTGTTCGGCCCGAAATTTTTGTAGCGTTAATCATGCTGGTTTCGCTGGGATTTTCGGCAACTATTTCGTTGGTTCTGAGGGAATCGGAAATTGTATGGTACCCGCTTGGTTTTGAGCCAATTCTGCGTGAGTAGAAAATATTCCCTTTGTCGAATAGATCCATTCCTTCAATGAAGAAAGGTCGTTGCTCGTCGTACTTCACCTCGAAGGGTGAGATATTTAGCACTTTCTCGTCGGACTTAACCTGGCCAAAATCGGGAATTAGCGTCATGTCGAGGGTGAAACTTTCAGAAAGGCCAACCTTCACATCCATTCCTCCGTTGAGCCGGTAATTCAACGATTTGGAATTGGGAAACTTTTCAACATAGGCTGAAATATACGGACTGAACGAAAGCCGTAAGGGCGGCTTAATATCGCTTATGCCTGACAGTTCGCCCGATTGGTTCACTATTCCTGAAATTGAGTTATCGATAGGGTTCCACGTATCCCACTCGTTGTATCGTTTAATTAGGCGACGAAAGTTCAGCCCCCAGTTGGTTGCAGAATTTTTGGAGAATCGTAGTGCCGAGAATGGAATTTTCATTTCAACAATCCATCCCTGCTCGTTAATACTAACTTTGCTGGTCCAAACTGCATTCCAGCTCCTGTCGGAGCTGTTGCCCGTTCGCATTATATCGGTTTGCACGCCTGAGGCAGAAACTATGAAATCCTGGTAGTTTATACCATCATTATAGGTGCTAAGCAGAACGCTGAAAGCATCGGATTTGAGGTTGTCGGAATTATCGCGTTGACCCAATTCGCAGTAAATGTTTTCAGGGTTTGTGTCGAATAGTATTGCACCTATATATATTGCTTCATCATCGAAAAGAACTCTTACCTCCGTTTTTTCCGAAGGGAAGGAGCCGTTGAAGGGTTCGTACTGGTAGAAGTCGGTGGCAACCTGCGCCCTTTCCCAATCGCTTTCATTTAGGAATCCGTCAATTTTTATCTCTTCAGCAATGCGGAATGCTTCAAGAAATTTTTTTCCTGAAGTTGCCTTTTTTTGTGGTTTGGAGAAGGTTGTAATACTAAAAATTAATAAAAAAATAGAAAAAAGTATGGCTGCTTTACACTTCAACATCTTGGGTTAGTTTATTTCTGGTTTGTTTGTTATAGTTTTTGAAATTAAAACAGAGTAAAGGTTTAAAAGGGAATCCGATTTTAATATAGTGATTTATATCAAAAAAAAAAAACGGATTCGCAGGTTTGGAATCCGTTTTTTACAAAGCTATACTAATATTTTCTATTTTCCAGCTAACCAGCTAAGCACCTTCTCAGAATCGGGCTTTTCTCTTGGTTTTAGGTAGTCAACAACATTACCTTTCTCGTCAATTAAGAACTTCTGGAAATTCCAGGATATTTCTGCATCAACCACACCGTTCTCACTTTTTGTGGTTAGCCATTTGTATAGGGGATGAATGTCGTCGCCTTTCACTGAAATTTTTTCCATCATGGGGAAGGTTACACCGTAATTTGCGGTACAGAATTCTCGAATTTCGGAGTTGGTTCCCGGTTCCTGCTTCATGAAGTTGTTGGCAGGGAATCCGATAATCACAAATTTTTCTCCACCGTACTGCTTGTAGAGCTTCTCAAGCGTTTCGTACTGAGGCGTTAGTCCGCATTTTGAGGCGGTGTTCACAACCATAACCTTTTTCCCTTTCAGCTGCGATAGTGGGAATGTTTCACCCTCGAGGGTTGTAACGGTAAAGTCGTGTAGCGTTTTAGTTTGTCCCATAGCCATTGTTGCGGATGCAACAACTAGCGAAAGTATTAAAATTGATTTCTTCATTTTTTTAGTTTGTTTTTTTAGAAACAAATGTTTAGGGTTTTTGGTTCATATATTTTACAAAATTATTTAGTTTATTTTCATAAATTGTATTTTAAAAAATTCCCTATTTTTTAGGTAATTGTAATCTAAATCAGATAGATATGAAAAAGCATGGTTTGATTTCCGTAGTAGTATTTGTGTTTTTACTTGTTTCCTTGGGGCTTAATTTCTACCTAATTTATAGCAAGGCCACTTTGGAATCGAAAGTTAAAGCAGCAGAAACACTTTTTGCACTTAATTTTACCCATAGCGAGCGCGATTCGTTGATGGAAGGAATTGAGGAGAACATCGAAAAGTATAAATCAATTCACTCATTTCAGCTAACAAATGATGTGGCACCGGCACTCATTTTTTCACCGGTTCCGCTATCGTACGCTGCTCCTGATGCTGAAATCTCAACAGATTTCAACCTGCCTGCTAATGTGAATCTTCCTGAGAACAGGGAGGAGCTTTGCTTTTACTCAGTTGCAGAACTTTCAGTTCTAATTAAAAATCGAAAGATTACATCGGAGGAGCTCACAAACCTTTACCTCGACAGGCTTGCTCGTTACGATTCAAAGTTGCATTGCGTTATCACATTGCTTGGCGACAGAGCGCTGGAACAAGCAAGAAAAATGGATGTTGAGTTAAACCAAGGAGTATACCGTGGACCCCTTCATGGAATCCCTTACGGAGTGAAGGATTTGCTGGCGTTAAAGGATTACCCTTTTACCTGGGGGTCGCCAATCTTTCGTGAGCAAATTGCAGAAACAACTTCCCCGGTAATTCAGAAACTCGACGAGGCAGGAGCGGTACTGGTTGCCAAGCTTTCGCTGGGCGAATTGGCCTGGGGTGATGTTTGGTACGGAGGGATGACCCGTAATCCGTGGAATACCGAAACCGGTTCGAGCGGTTCTTCTGCCGGTTCTGCTTCGGCAACTGCTGCCGGACTTGTGGCTTTCGCCATTGGATCGGAAACCTGGGGATCGATTGTTTCGCCGTCAACGGTTTGTGGGGTTACCGGACTTCGTCCAACATTCGGGCGCGTAAGCCGAACTGGTGCCATGGCGCTATCGTGGAGCATGGATAAAATTGGCCCCATTTGCCGAACAGCGCAGGATTGCGCAATGGTTCTTAAATCGATTGCCGGACCCGATGGCGTTGAACCCGTGCTTGCCGATATTCCTTTCAACGCGAATTTGAAGAAAGATTTAAAAATGATAAGGGTTGGATTTGTAAAAGATTATTTTGAAGGAGATTATCCTTCGAAGAAAAATGATAGCATTGCGCTGGAAACTCTGAAAAATATGGGAGTTGAACTTATTCCTGTTACTCTACCCGAGCATCTTCCGGTTGATGCGCTTTCCATTATTCTCGATGCAGAATCGGCAGCAGCATTCAGCGAGCTAACGCTCACAAATCGAGACGATGAGATGGTACGTCAGATAAAATGGGCTTGGCCCAACTTTTTCCGTAAAGCCCGATTCGTTCCTGCAGTTGAGTACATTCAGGCAAACAGAATTAGAACAAAGCTAATTGATGAATTTTCTGAACTTTTTGAACAGGTTGATGTAATTATTGCTCCCAGCTTCGAGGGAAATCAACTTCTTATGACCAACCTAACCGGACATCCGGCACTTTCGGTTCCCAACGGATTTTCGGACGAAGGTTTACCCACAAGTTTTACTTTCATTTCAAATTGGTACAACGAGCAGGATTTGGTTGTGCTGGGCAAAACTTATCAGGACGAAACGAAGTTGTACAGAAAAATTCCGGAGGGTTTTTTACCATAATAATAAAGGGCGAGTTTTTTAAGACTCGCCCTTTTTTTTTATTTCAATTTATTAACCCCATTTTTATAGAGCCGTAGCCGGGTTTTTTGCATTCCACTTCTTCCACTTTGGCGTAGCCCATGGCTTCATATAACGAAGAATATGGTCGTCGAGTGGCTTTTCAGAAACGTACTCAAAATCTTCTTCAACAACCTTACTTCGTTCGTTGCTTGTTCCTCCATAGAAGGCTTCAACGTGCCTGTATTTTGCTATAAAGGTTCCGAATGAAGCCATAGTGTTTGGCTCAAGTTTTATTGTTACGGGGTTTGATAAGGCAAAATGCTGTCGTACATGGTAGGGCAAGTTTTCGTAGGGAGCGTACCTTGTTAAATCGTCGTCACCCGTTTTGCTCCGGTATTCATCAAGTTTGTCAAAATCGGTATAAATATGATAAAATCCAGTGAGGGTATATTCACCTGCTGGCAAGTTTTCAGCGTAGTAAATATTTGTGATATCTGCTCCTGAGTCGAAGTTTCGAAATGCAATTTCCTCTCCATTAGGACCTTTTACGGCAGGTGCCCAGCCGCTCCACGCAGCATTGTTTGCCAAAATTATTTTTCCATCTTCTTCCTTGCCAAACTCAATAGCCAGCATGCTCATGTCTTCAGATGTTGGCTTGTCAACCTTTGGGAATAGCTGCGCAAAGCTGAATGCTGATGCCAGCATAAATGCACTAAAAATCATTGCTCTTTTCATGGTAATTCTCCTTTAATTAAGTTAATAGTATATTCCTTTGACCAATAGATTGATTATTATTAAAAAATAAGCCTAATATTTTTAGTTAACATTGTTATTAGCAAATCACAATAATCACAATCATCTATAATTGTGCTGTAACTTTCAAATATTTTTTAGCTGTCATACAATAATAATAGTACTTTTGGTTTTTACGTTTTTGTGATAAAAGTAATGTTTTGCATTTAACAAAAAAATATATTTAGTTGATATATGTCGCTTGCTATTGTTTTATTGGATATTAATAGTTTTAGAGTAGTTGATTTTTAGTTTGAACATGAGTTGAGTCAGCATGAGTAGTCAATCTCCATACATAATAACGAAGGTAGAAAGCAAAGCAAAGAAGGCTATTTATGGCTACAATTTAATTGAAGAAGATGACGGGGTTCTTGTTGGAATTTCGGGCGGGAAGGATAGCTTTGCCTTGCTCGATGTGCTGGTTCGCCTGAGAAAAAGTTTGCCCGAAAAATTTCGTATTGAAGCGTGCCATGTTATTGCAAAGGACATGCCCTATAAAGCGGATGAAGTATTTATGAAAGAATACTGTCAGGAGAATGGAGTAAACCTTCACTTCCGTGAAATTGAGGTTCAGTACGATAAGAGTAAGCGCCAACCGGCATGCTTTATCTGTAGCTGGAAAAGGCGTAAAGAACTTTTCAAACTGGCTCGTGAGCAAAAATGCACAAAAGTTGCGCTTGGCCATCACCTCGACGATGCAATAGAAACGCTAATGCTAAATATGATTCATCATTCATCCATTAGTTCCATTCCTCCAATGCTGAGCATGTTCGATGGTGAAATCTCTATCATTCGTCCACTAATACTGGTTTTAAATAGCGAACTAAAAAAATACTCTGAACTAAAAGAATTCCCAGGTGAGGTAGAAGTTTGCCATTATAACGATGATACGCACCGCGAGTTGGTTCGCCAGCTTATTAAACAAACTACCAAATTAAATAGGTCTGCACGGGAAAATATTTTTCGATCGATGGGAAATGTATTCCCCGATTATGTTGTTCCAAACATCGGAAAAAAGAAAAACCTCCCTGATGATGATTACAGGGAGGTTACTTAGGAAGCGATGTTAAGTACTATTTGCCTTCAATTTGCTTAACAGCAAAATTTAGTGCATCCTGAAGCATCTCCTCCGGCGGATCGGAAATAAAGCCTTCTTTGCAGAGCGATTGGGTAAGCGAACGCGAGTACTCAATATCTTTCTTTGCAATTTCGTAGGCCTCTTCCCATGTAACCTTACGGCGAGCAACACCGTCCTTAATGGCTTGGGTTGCAACATCGGCGGCTTCAACCGGAAAAACGTCTGCTTCGTCCATGGTTGGTACAATGTTTTCGGGATCAATGCCTCTCTTTTCAGCGTAGTTAGCCAACGAGTGCGCAGCAGCAATGGCCATGTTGTCAGTAATTTTTTGTGCACGCACAATAAGTGCTCCCTTCAGGATTCCGGGGAATCCAATAGAATTGTTCACCTGGTTTGGGAAATCGCCACGACCCGTGGCAACTATATGAGCACCGGCTTCCTTTGCAGCGTATGGGTAAATTTCGGGAACCGGGTTGGCGCACGCAAATACAATCGATTTGCTGGCCATTTTGCTAACCCATTCTTTTTTAATTGTATCAGGCCCGGGAGTAGAAAGGGAGATTAGCACATCGGCGTCCTGAATTGCTTCCTCCATCGTCTTTATTTTGTTTGGGTTTGTACTTTGGCAAAGTTCCCACTTACGATAAAAGCGAGGATCGGACTTAATGTCTTCCCTGTCAGAATGTAGCGTTCCTTTGGTGTCGAACATAACCATTTTCTTAGGGTCGCCTCCATCAGTAATTATAAGGCGTGCAATGGTTGTGTTCGATGCGCCCGCTCCGAAGTAAACGATTTTAGCATCGCTAATTTTTTTACCTACAAGTTTTAGGGCGTTAAGCAAACCAGCCAGAGTAACGCAGGCAGTTCCCTGGGCATCATCGTGCCATACAGGTATGTCGCACTCTTCACGAAGAACATCCAGAACTTTATAGCAGTTTGGTTGGGATATGTCCTCAAGATTGATTGCACCGAAGCTATGCTGGCACATTTTTACGAATTCAATAATTTTATCGGGATCGTTCTTACCATCTTTCCCTTTACTATCAACGCAAAGTGCAACGCCATCAACGCCACCTAAATACTTCATTAAAAATGCCTTACCTTCCATAACTCCAAGCCCACCGGGAGGTGTACAGTCGCCATCACCAAGAACTCGGGTTGAGTCGCTAACAACGGCAACCAAATTCCCTCGGTTACTGAACTCGAATGAGGTGTCATTATTATCCCGGATATTCGTTGAAACTTTCGATACCCCAGGAGTGTACCATACGTTAAACCAGTTAAACCCTGGAACAGGAACTTTTGGAACAACCTGAATTTTCCCGCTGTAGTGCTTATGCGAAAGTTCAGCCAAACGCTTTAGGAAAAGGGTTTTCCCTTTTGCCTTCTGCTCTTCGTTCCAGTTGTCAGGAAAAATTTTTCCTAGGTTGTTAAGTTTAATGTTAACTTTTTCCATGTTTTAGGTTGATTTATGGGTTTTAAAAATTAAGCATACGTATTAGCAACTAATTTACAAAAAATATAAGCGTAAGCAAGAATGGGTTGGCTTAGCGTCAAGTGTATTTATATGAACGAGAAACTGTTTTGACTTATAATAAACAGATATGCAAATAAATAGCATTTTGTTATCGTTGAATTTTATGGTTTAAAACATGTTTTATGACTTTTGTCATAGATTTATTCGGAGGGTGAGAGACCATCCGGAAGTTAGTAAAGAAATCAAATTATCAATGGTTCTAATCGAATAATAGCTGAAGAAAAACGAATGGTTGATGTGTGTTGCATTGGAAATATTGAACTAATTTCTTTGCAAGAAACATAGCTATAAAACAAATATCTATGAAAATCATTCAAAGAGATTAAAGGTTAATGGCCTATGTTGTATTAACCGTTACTGCAATTGATTTTGTGAAAGCATCAAATGGCACTCTTTTTAACGTAGAAACAGGCACCTTTGATTTCCATAATACCGAAACGGTAAGTTTTATTAGTTACGAAGAAAATTATTCTCTGGCCAACATTGGTTATTCAGGAGGATACATGAATGATTCAAAAGAGATAAGAGTAACTTTACAGCTTGAAGGTAATTACGCAGGAGCAGCACATACTTTCATATCTTGGATAGAAGGTTCCAAGAACTAGAAGTATTTTTCCTCATATTGTAGAGGTTGTCTCAAAAGTTAAAAAGGATTAGATTTACTACTCTGTGGAATTCTGTGATTCCCTTGTGATACAATAAATTATAAATTTCACACAGTTTCTCAGTGTCCTTCACAGAGTCACACAATGAATTTTTGAGACACCCTCTTTTTTATGATTGATTATTCCTATTTTTTTAGTAGGTTTGAAGATCAAAATACAACTTTAATTTTTTTACAATGAGTGTACTTGTAAACAAAAATTCACGAATTATAGTTCAAGGATTTACAGGTAGTGAGGGAACCTTTCATGCAACCCAAATGCTTGAGTATGGAACCAACGTTGTTGGTGGAGTTACTCCGGGTAAAGGAGGCCAAACACATCTGAACCTTCCCGTATTTAATACTGTTTCCGATGCTGTGAAATCAACTAATGCCGATGTCTCTGTAATTTTTGTTCCTCCTGCATTTGCTGCTGATGCCATACTTGAATCTGCTAATGCAGGAATTAAGGTTATTGTTTGTATTTCAGAAGGGATACCAATTGCCGACATGGTTAAAGTAAACCAGCTTTTAAAGGAGTTACCCGATGTTAGGCTTATTGGGCCAAATTGCCCAGGAATTATTTCTCCTGAGGAAGCAAAGGTGGGAATTATGCCTGGTTTCATTCATAAAAAAGGTACAATTGGAGTCGTGTCTCGCTCTGGAACTTTAACCTATGAGGCTGTTGACCAACTCACAAAAGTTGGCTTAGGACAAAGTACCTGTATTGGCATAGGTGGCGATCCAATTGTTGGAACAACAACTCTGGATGCGGTTAAACTATTTACCAACGATCCGGAAACAGAGGGAATTGTTATGATTGGTGAAATTGGAGGGAATATGGAGGCCGATGCAGCCCGTTGGATTAAAGATAACTGTAAAAAGCCCGTTGTTGGATTTATTGCTGGCCAAACAGCCCCAAAGGGTAGACGAATGGGGCATGCTGGAGCCATTATTGGAGGCACCGACGATACCGCTGCTGCTAAAATGAGGATCATGCGAGAGTGTGGTATACATGTTGTTGAATCCCCCGCCGATATTGGAATCCAGATGCTTAATGCGCTTAAGTAAACATGAATTTTCTTTCGTAAGGGAGTTGTCGTTTTGTCAAGCCCTTCTTATGCTGATGGATGATTATTCATGCATTGGTCATTTGTTTTAGACCTTTTGTCAAAAAATAAAATCAACGGTAACAGTAACAAAATATCCCGATAATAGCACTTTCAACTATTTTTTATCTTATTTTTTTGTAAATATCAATTGTTTTATTGAATTGCTTCGGTTACATTTGCTAGTAAGCATTGTAGGGCTTTAACCTTGGCATTTATTTTGATTGAACCTTAATGGTTTTTTTAAGAAAACATATTGGTTTAATTATTCTCGGATGTTTATTTTCTCTGGCATCTTCAGTTACTTTTGCCCAGCAGCAAAGGTTCGAATTCAATAGAATTTCAATTGATCAAGGACTTTCCCAAAGCACAGTTTACTGTATTACTCAGGATTCATTGGGTTTCATGTGGTTTGGAACCGAGGATGGTTTAAACCGATACGATGGGTTTGAGTTTAAAACTTTTTTAAATAACCCTCACGATTCAACTACCATCTCTAATAACAGAATAATGGCTCTTTTTGAGGATTCAAACCGCAACTTGTGGGTAGGAACTCTGGGAGGTGGATTGAATTTTTATAACAAGAAGGATGAAACATTCACAGCATTTAAAAATATCCCTGGTAATAGTAAGAGTTTGAGCAGCGACATAGTGATGTCGGTAGCACAGGATCCTCACGGAAACATTTGGGTTGGAACAGCCGGTGGTGGTTTAAATATTCTGGATGCTAAATCAAAAACATTCACGCAATTTAAAAGGGATGTTAACGATAGGAAGAGTTTGCCCGGTAATTTAGTTAGATCGATACACCAATCTTCAAATGGGACCATGCTAGTTGGTACCGACAAAGGATTATGCTTCTTTAATGAAGATTCTGGCACATTTACTCATGTTGCAGATTATATTGGCAGTACAGACCGGGATCTATTCAAACTGGTTGTTAGCATTACTGAATCAAAAAAAGGGGATCTTTGGCTTTCGGTTGAGGATCTTGGGATTATTGTTTTGAACCAGAATGAAAAATCAGTTATTAAGTATACCGATTCTGAAGAATCACCCTTTCAGGTTCTTAGCCGTTCTGTACTCTCCATTGTAGAGGATGAAAACGAAAACTTTTGGGTTGCTACCTACAACGGATTGCAGCTTTTTAACCCTGAAACGAGCTTGTCTGTTTCATACCAAAATAACCCTTTTGACCCACATAGCATTAGTTGCAATACGTTAAGGTATTTGTACGAAAGCCAATCAGGAATTATGTGGATCGGAACCTACCGCGATGGCGTTAACTGGTTTAACCGAAAATATAACAAGTTTTTAACGTTTCACAATAGTTCAAATTCCACCGATTTTTTGCCAAATTCACCAGTGAGATCCATGGTTGAAACAACCGATGGAAGATTGCTTGTAGGAACATACGGTCATGGTTTGTTTGAAATCAACCCAACTGATGAATTCTCCCTTGCAAAGCGAGTTAACTTCTCGGGAAGCGAAGAGTTAACCAGTAATTTTATAACATCACTTATTAAAGATAATAACGGGAACTATTGGGTAGGTACAGATGCAAATGGAATTTTTGTCCTTAACTCAAACAAACGTTTTCTCGCTCACTATAAACATATTCCGCAAGTAAGTAGCTCCTTGTCTTCAAACCGTATTCGAACTCTTTTCTTCGATTCTAACAATACTTTGTGGGTTGGTACCTCAGGCGATGGCTTATGTAGGTATAATAATGATGGTTCTTTCACTGCTTTTAAACCCAACCCTGATGACCCTTCTAATAGCATTTCTCAAGACCGGATACTTTGCTTTTATGAAGATAGTGAGAAAAATATGTGGATTGGTACCTCCAGCGAGGGGTTGAACCTTTTTAATAGGAATACAGGAGAGGCTATACACTATAAGAATAGTCAGAACGATTCATCAACCATAAGTTCTAACAGAATATTATCCATACTTCAGGATTCAAAAGGTAGGCTTTGGATTGGAACGGGTGGTGGTGGTATTAACTTGTTCGATTATTCTAGTAGAACATTCACATCGTTTTCAACTACAGATGGTTTACCCAATGATGTGATTTATGGTATTCTTGAAGATTGCTTAGGTAACCTATGGCTTAGCACAAATAGTGGGTTGTGTAGGTTCACTTATAACTCAAAAAACGATTACTTATTTCGTACATACAAGAAAACGGATGGTTTACAAAGTAATGAGTTTTCAGAAAGCGCCTATTTGAATATAAATTCTTGCAAGCTAGCTTTTGGAGGTATTAATGGGCTAAGTATTGTTAATCCCGAGCAATTGCTTGATAATGATTTTATACCATCGGTTGCGATTCGTAAAATTAATTATTTTAGTAAATTTAGGGAAGAGGGAAAAACGCAATCGATAAATGTTCTTTACTTAACGAAAAAGGAGTTAAGTATCCCGTACTCACTAAATAATGTAACATTTCATTTCATAGCACTTCACTTTCAGAATCCCAAACTAAATAAATACCTATATAAACTTGAAGGTTTCGACCGAAACTGGGTTTCCCCTGAACAGGGTCAACGTTTTGTGACCTACACCAACCTTGCCAAAGGCAAGTATATGTTTAGAGTAAAGGCAGCAAATAGCGATGGCGTTTGGAATGAAGTTGGCGATTCTATGCTGCTGATTGTGAAACCTCCCTACTGGCAAACATGGTGGTTTATTCTTTCGGGTATTATTTTGGTTCTGTTAATACTTTTTATTGTAATTCGGTTGAGGGAGTCGAACCTGCTACGAATGAAAAAGATGCTGGAGTACAAAGTGAAAGTTCGTACAAACGAAATTATGCATCAGAAGGAAGAAATTGAGAGCCAGCGTGATTACCTTACGCAGCTTAACAGTGAACTTCAACAGAAGAATGAGGAAATTACAGCCCAAAAGGAAGAACTTGAACGAACACAGAAACATTTGGTTCAATCCGAAAAAATGGCTTCAATCGGATTGCTTACGGCAGGAATAGCCCATGAAATAAATAACCCAATAAATTTTGTTTACGGTGGCGTAAACAGTATTACCAGAGATTTTCAGGATGTTGATCAGGTGCTAAAGGAGATTCTTGACATTGAAAAAGCAACCAGTAACCCACAAGAAACCATTCAGCGAATCATTGAGCTAAAAGAAAAACATGAGTTTGATGAAGCCTACGGTGCAATAATACAAACTATTCAGGATATTAAGTTTGGCGCAGAAAGAACTGCCGAGATTGTTGAAGGTTTACGAAACTTCTCCAGAACCGAATCCGAGGAGTGGGTCGAAGCGGATTTGCATAAAATAATTGATGGAATTCTGGTGCTGCTGAAAAACAAGTACAAGAATTCCATAGAGATAGTAAAGAGTTACGACATAGATTTATCATTGATTGAATGTAAGCGAGGGAAAATAAACCAAGTAATAATGAACCTTCTATCGAATGCCATTGATGCAATTGTTGATACAGGAACCATTACCATATCCACACAACTTAAAGAGAATAATTGTATATTTACCATCAAGGATACAGGCAAAGGTATGAGCGAGGAAGTGCAGTCGAGAATATTCGATCCGTTTTTTACTACCAAGGTGGTAGGAAAGGGAATGGGGCTTGGGTTATCAATCACATACGGAATTATCCAGGAGCATTCCGGAACTATTAACGTAAACAGTAAAGTTGGCATTGGAACCGAGTTTGTAGTTACCATACCAATTAAACAGACATAGTCATTAGCGATTTTAAATTATGAATGAAAAACACTCAATCTTATACGTCGATGACGAAGAGAGCAACCTGAGAGTATTTAAAAGCACCTTTAGACGGGAGTTCAACATTTATATTGCTAATTCAGCCAGGGAAGGCATGATGATCCTTGAGAATAGCAATATCGATGTGGTTATAACCGACCAACGTATGCCCGAGATTACAGGTGTGGAATTTTTAAAACAAATTCATGAACGCTTCCCTCACATTCCTCCCAGCCGACTTATTCTTTCCGGTTTTTCAAAAGACGAGGAGATTGATGTAGCTTTCGAAAAGTATAAGCTTTTCAAGTTCGTCTCAAAACCATGGAATGCAGATGATTTGAGGGAGGTTATACTTAAGGCAATTGAAATTAAAGAAAATGGAAAATAAATATACAGTACTCTACGTCGACGATGAGGAAACTAATCTAAGTATTTTCAGAAACACATTTAGACGAGAGTACAATGTGCTTACAGCAAAAAGTGCCCAGGAAGGGTTAGAAATTCTTCAGGAAGAGAAGGTTGATTTAATATTAACCGACCAGCGTATGCCCGATATGGATGGTGTTAGCTTCCTGAAGCATACTATCGATAAGTTTCCTCAGCTAAACAGGATTCTTATTACCGGATACACTGATTTCGATGCCCTTAAAACGGCCATTAACGACGCAAAAATATTTCAGTACATTCAGAAACCATGGAGGGAAGAGCAACTCCGTAATATTATTGACAAAGCGCTTGAGGTATATACTCTTAGGAAAGAAAACGAAACCCTGAATGAGCAACTTATTCAAAAGAACGAGGAGTTAGTAAAGTTAAATCGTGAACTACTTGAAATCGATAAACTTAAAACCGATTTCCTTTCAATAATAAGCCACGAAATTCGTACTCCACTTAACGGAATAATGGGTTCGGTTGACTTGCTAAAGCAGGATATTGGAGAGCAAGAGGCCAGTCCATTATCTTCATTAATATATATACTAGAAACTTCTGTGAATAGGCTGGAAAAATTTCTGCTTGCAGCAGAAAGAATCACACAGCTAAAGTCGAAGTCGTATCCTATTGCAAAGGAGAGTATTACACCCTCAAATCTAATAAACGAATCATATTTGAGCAACAAGGAAAAAATTGCTCAGAAACGAATAATTTTCAGTAAACATATTGAGTGCGATAGCACCTTTATGGCGGATAAAAAGTTGGTAGAGTTTTGTATTGACGAACTCATTGATAATGCGCTAAAGTATTCTTCTGAGGGCGCAAATATCCATATTCGTACTGAACGAAACGACAACTATTTGGTGATTAATGTTATTGATGAGGGGAAAGGCTTTAGCGAGAAACTTCTCAATAATGCGTTTCAACTTTTTATGAGCGATAGTAAAAACGATCAACAGAAAGGGTTAAGTTTAGCGCTCATAAAAACTATTATGGACAACCATAAAGGGAACGTTGAAATTAAAAACAACACCGAGGGGGGGGCCACTGTTTCGCTTTATTTTGTACTTTAATTTTTGGGAGAATACATTGTTTTAATGTTTTATAGTATATTGTAATCTTTTCCGCTTAAGGGAAAGAGCAAAACTAATTTGTTTAAAATGAGTTTTAATACCATAAAGCATTCAATAATTTTCGTACTACTTTTTTTTATTTCTTTTATCGCTGTTTCACAGCGAGATATAATTGAGTTTGAACGTATTTCCATTGAACAGGGTCTTTCGCAAAGCACAATTTTTTGCATTCTTCAGGATCACAAAGGCTACATGTGGTTTGGTACAGAGGATGGGTTGAACAGGTATGATGGATACGATTTTAAGGTTTTCAACAGGGACGATTACAAGGAGAACAGTTTGAGCAACAACAGGGTGATTGACCTATTGGAAGACTTTAATAATACTCTTTGGGTTGCTACAATTGGTGGGGGTTTAAATAAGTTCGACTACAAAACGGAAACCTTTAGCCGCTTTTCCCACAATCCAAATGATTCGAATAGTTTGAGTAATAATAGAGTAATGGTTCTGTGTGAGGATCCATCCCGAAAAATTTGGGTTGGTACCGCAGATGGAGGGCTCAACCTTTTCGATCCTAATACTTCGAGGTTTGAGGTTTTTATGAATACACCCCAAAACCCTAATATAATTCCCGATAACACCGTAAGAGCTCTTTTTGTAGATAGTAAGGGTGTGCTTTGGGTAGGTACGAATAATGGTGCCTGTACATATAACCGTAAAACAAACTCTTTTTACCCTTTAGAAATATTGGATTCACAGGGGAAGAAGCATGGTGTGGGTATTATAAGAAAATTCTTCGAGGATGTTTTAGGCAACATCTGGATTGCAACTGATAGCGAGGGGGTTATTTGCTATCTGACAAGTGAGAAGAAGTATAAGTTTTTCAACAATGAGAACGGAGAAAACTCGTTAGCACATAATTCAGTATTCGACATCTATCAGGACGAAAAACTATTTTTATGGTTTGCAACCTATGGTGGTCTGCAAAGATTTAACCCGGCAACAGAAGTATTTGAAACCTACTCCAACAATTCGAGCGATCCGAAAAGCCTTAGCAGCAACCTGGTTCGTTCAATATACGAAGATAAGCTGGGAGTTATTTGGATTGGTACATATAATGATGGAATATGTAAATTTTCACAGAAATTCAGGAAGTTTGAAGTGTATCGAAACCAGGCAAACAGACCCCTGGAAATAGCTCCTTCCACAATTCGAGCCTTTTGGGAGGATACAAATGGGTTCGTATGGATCGCTACCTATGGAAGCGGTTTGCTTAAGTTCGATTATGCGAATCAGTCGTTCACTCAGTACCGAAGTAATCCTTCATCAAGTTTGTCGCTTACTGACGATAATGTGACCTCACTTGTTGGGGATAGGGATGGGCTAATTTGGGTTGGAACAACTGATGGTTTATGTGTTTTAGATCAAAATGGCAGAATTTGTAAAGTTTACAAAGAAGATCGCACACGACAGGGAGCATTAACTTACAATAGCATTAGAACATTATACGTCGATGGGCAGGATGAATTATGGATAGGTACTAGTGGTGGCGGTTTAATGAAGTATAATCGCCATAGCGATACGTTCATAAGCTACATGCCTGATATAAACAACCCTGAATCGTCAATTTCACAGGATAGAGTCCTATCGATTTTTGAGGATGATATGGGCAACCTGTGGGTGGGAACCAGCGGCGAAGGCTTAAATCTATTCAACAGGAATACAGGGGAGTTTACTCATTATAAATCAAATAGAAACGATATAAATTCCATCTCATCAAATCGAATTCTCTCAATTTTTCAGGATTCGAAAGGCCGACTTTGGATAGGAACAGGCGGTGGTGGATTGAACCTTTTTAATTATACTAGTAAAACATTTACGGCGATAAAAAAGAGCGATGGGTTGCCTAGCGATGTTGTTTTTGGAATTGTTGAGTACAACGACACCACACTATGGCTAAGTACAAACAACGGTATTTGTAATTTTAATCCAAGCAAATATCCATACAAATTTAGGATTTTTTCTAAAATTGACGGTTTGCAAAGCAACGAGTTTTCTGAGGGAGCATACATGAAAACCAGGGCCGGTTTATTTTACTTTGGCGGAATAAATGGGTTTAACATTGTAAACCCATCTCAACTTCTCGATAATCCATATCCTCCTGAAGTTTATATCACAAGAGCTCGTATAGAAGAAAAAGGGAAAAGTGAGGGCAATACTTTTGATATATTGCTCCATGAGAATGATAGAATAGAATTGCCATACTATCAAAATAACATAACGTTTTACTTCACAGGGTTGCATTACATTGCTCCTAACAGTAACAGGTATAGGTATATTCTTGAAAATTTTGAAAGCACCTGGAACGAACCATTGTCAAACCAACGGTTTGCTGTATACACAAACCTTCGTCCGGGCAAGTATTCCTTCAAGGTTATAGCTTCAAACTCCGATGGGATATGGTGCGATGAGGGGGATGAAATTTCAATAGTAATTAAACCTCCATTTTGGTATACATGGTGGTTTATAACTATTGCTTTCATATTTGCGGGAGCCTTGGTTACTGCCATCGTAATTTACCGTGATGCAAGTCTACTTAAATCTAAACGTGAGTTAGAAAGTATGGTAGAGCAACGTACATCCGAAATTACTAGGAAAAATAATGAGATGTTGGAGCAAGCCGAACGAATTCGAAAAGCAAACGAAGAAATAACAATTACTTCACAGGCGCTTGCAAATCAAAATAAACAGCTTCAGGAGAAGAATGAAGAAATTCTATTGCAACATAACGAGCTTGAAGAGCAGCGAAACTCGCTGGCAAATATTGCATGGGAACTTCAGGATAAAAACGAGGAGATTACCAACCAACGGAACGAAATTCAAAAGCAGCGCGATATGCTCACCTCGCAACAGAAGGAAATTACCGACTCAATAATGTATGCAAAACGTATACAGCAAGCCATCCTTCCTACGTACGAGCAGGTGAAAGAGTGTTTCTCCGATTTTTTTGTTTTTTACCGACCCAAAAGTATTGTGAGTGGTGATTTCTACTGGGTTACAAGAATTGACAAGTATCGAATTATTGCAGTAGCTGATTGCACCGGACATGGAGTTCCCGGTGGCTTTATGAGCATGCTGGGAGCAATGCTCCTTAACGAGGTAATTGTTCAAAGACAAGTGTTGAACCCTGCCTTGGCTCTTGACCAGCTACGCCAAAGTGTTATTTCTGTCCTACACCAAAAAGGACAGGTGGAAGATGCAGGCGATGGTATGGACATATCTCTGTGCATAATTAACGACGAAGAATCAACTATTTCATATGCAGGAGCTTTTAGCTCAATAATAATGGTTGAGCACGATACCCATGAAAACTCAGTAGTTAAAGAAATTCAATCGGATCGAATGCCAATTTCATTTCACTTGGTTATGCGCCCCTTCTCTAACCAGGTGTTCAAACTTAAAAAGGATACGTACATTTACCTTTTTACTGATGGTCTAACTGACCAGTTTGGAGGAGAAAATGGGAAGAAGTTTCGGATTACTCGTTTCCATGATTTTATTAAAAATAACTATCAACTACCACTCAAATCACAAGGTCTTGCTCTAGAACGTGAATTCGATGCCTGGAAAGGAAGTTACTTTCAGGTTGACGATGTTTTAGCTATGGGTTTAAGAGTGTAAGCTTGTTCTTTTTCATAAAAAAGAACATTGCTTAAATTCTGTGCTCAGTTTACTACCGCTACATACCAATAATTTTCCTCTCTACAATGGATTCGATTCGTACTCTTAATGGCTGGCTGAATATAATCCAAACTATAAAAATATTATTTTAACGTGAGTTAGATGTTAGAGCAAATTTTAGTTGATGAATAATAAGGTAATAAAGTTCAGTTTTGTCTCTCTTGTTATGTTTCTAAGGTTTTTTAAGAGAAATAAGGTTGATATCAACTAAAAACCTTATTTCTCATTACCAACCCTAGTAAAGATTCTAATTATAGTTGAGATACTACCTTATTACCTTATTGTTTTTGAACAGATTGCGCTTTGGCAGCAATTGAAAGAATGTATTTTCTTAGATCGAACTCACGTTAAATTAACTTAAAGTTTCTATATCAGGAATGGTCCTGTTTTTTTAAGGCTTCCCACATCACTTCCACAGGGTGCAGGGCTTTTCGTCCAGTTCCATCCTTTATTTGATGGCGACAGCTGGTTCCGGGAGCAACAATTCCAACTGTTTCGGGGGTTTGCCTTACGGCAGGGAACAGAACCAGCTCACCAACTTTCATGGAAAGTTCGAAGTGTTCCTTCTCGTAGCCGAAGGAACCTGCCATTCCGCAGCAACCGCTGGGGATTTCGGTAACTGTATAGTTCGTTGGAAACGAGAGCATGGCTTTGGTTGGAACTGTTGAGGCAACGGCTTTCTGCTGGCAGTGGCCATGTAACTTGAAATTCCTTGTACTTTCGGTAAACTGAGACGTTGAAATTCTTCCTGCATCAACTTCGCGTACAAAGAACTCCTCGAAAAGCAGACAGCTATTTGATATTTTCAGAGCAGCATCGAGGTTCTGGCTTTCGGCTAAATCGGGATACTCATCCCGAAAGCTGAGAATGGCAGAGGGTTCAATCCCAATTAATGGGCTCTCATCGGAAATTAGGTTGGCAAGCTGCTCAATGTTTTTATTGGCAATTCGTTTTGCTGTTTTCAGCAAACCCTTCGAAATGTAGGTACGCCCGCTTTCAAAAATATTTGGAATATGAACCTCGTAGCCAAGTTTCTCAAGAAGTTCAATAGCTTTAATACCAATGTGGGTATCGTTAAAATTTGTAAACTCATCGGCCAGCAGGAATACCTTTTTAGGATTGCTGTTTCCGATATTTCTTTTCCTGTGCCAATGCGTTAAGGTGGTTTTATAGAGCAGAGGCATGGTTCGTTCGGTAGCGAAACCCAAACTCTTCATTAGCGCGTAGCGAGTAACTCTGTTCGAGAGGAAGAAGTTTGTTAGCCATGGGAAAATGCTTCCAAACGCGTTAATTCTGGTAATATTTGCAATCATCCAGCTGCGAATGGGAACCCTGTGAACCCTGTACCACTGGTACAAAAATTCTGCTTTTAGCTTGGCCATATCAACGCTCGAAGGGCACTCGTTCTTACAACCCTTGCAGGAAAGACATAGGTCGAGCACATCGTATATTTCCTTGTGGTTGAATGGGTTGTTCTGGTTGCTGTTGGTTAAGAATTCCCGAAGAATGTTGGCCCGTGCTCTGGTTGTATTCCGCTCGTTTCGGGTTGCCATGTAGCTTGGACACATGGTCCCACCGGCCAGCTCTGTTTTTCGGCAATCGCCTGAACCGTTGCACTTTTCAGCAGCACGAAGAACTCCACCAACTTTGGAGAAGTTGAATATGGTTTCAACTTTTCGTTCGGGCTTCCCGGGCTCGTATCGAAGGAACGTGTTAAGTTTTGGGGTGTTTACAATCTTTTCAGGATTGAAAATACCATCAGGATCCCACGCTTGCTTCACCTCCTGCATTAGCTGGTAAACATGTTCGCCAACCATAATTGGAATCAGTTCGCCCCGTAGCCGGCCATCGCCATGCTCACCGCTCAACGAACCGCGGTATTTTTTTACCAGGTGAGCCACTTCATAGGCAATGGTTCTGAAAAGTTCAACGTCCTTCGGATCCTTCAGATTTAATACGGGCCGAAGGTGCAGCTCACCGCTGCCAATGTGCGCATGGTAAACGCAGTCGAGGTTATGCTTTGCGATAATTTCGGAGAACTCCTGCATGTACTCGGGCAACTTTTCAACAGCCACTGCTGTATCCTCCACCAGCGACACGGGTTTCGCATCGCCTTCAATGTTCGAAAGAACGCCTAGCCCGGCTTTGCGCAAAGCCCAAACTTTGGCAATGTCGCTCCCGCGAATAATAGGGAAATGGTAACCGTAGCCTTCACTTCGCAAGTCGCTTTCCATTGCGCTGGCAATGGATTCAATTTCCTCCTGCGTTTCCCTGGCGAATTCAACAATGAGTATAGCACCAGGATTCCCTTTTACGAAGAACCTGTTTTTCTGCTGCTCAATGTTTCCCTTGGTGCAATCGAGAATAACGTTATCCATCATTTCTACCGCACCGGGCTTGTACTTAAGGGCAATTAGGTTTGCCCTGAATGCCTGTTCGCGTTCAGCAAGATGTACGCAAATAAGCGCTTTTTCGGCTGGTGGGAGCGAAATCAGGTTCAGCTTAACTTCGGTTATTAGACCGAGCGTTCCCTCCGAACCGGCAATGAGTTTGCTAAAATTAAAGGGTTTCCCGTTGCCGGAAAAAATATCGTTGTCGAGCAGCAAATCGAGGGCATAGCCGGTGTTTCTCCTTTTTATTCCAGGTTCTGGAAACTGACTAATAATTTCTTTCTGGTTGTTTGGGTTCGAGAGTATGCTGTGAATCTGCCGGTAAACCTCGCCCTCGCGATTTGTAAGCAAAAGCTTTGAGTCAAATTCCTGCTTTGTAACCTCTTCGAATTCGTACTCAATTCCATCGTCAAGCATTATTTTTACAGAGAGCGTATGGTCGCGGGTGCTGCCGTAAATTATTGAATGCGAACCGCATGAGTTATTTCCAACCATTCCTGCCATCATGCATCGGTTTGCGGTTGAGGTTTCGGGCCCAAAGAAAAGCCCGTAGGGCTTGAGGTATAGGTTTAGTTCGTCGAGAATAACTCCGGGTTCAACTTTCACCCAATGCTCAGCTTCATTTAGCTCAATAATTTTTCCCCAGTAGCGCGATATGTCAACAATAATTCCATTCCCCACAACCTGTCCTGCCAGTGAAGTTCCTGCGGTACGGGGAATAAGCGGAATACTGTATTGTTTTGCAAAAGCCACAAGCTTCGCCAAGTCGGCTTTCGATTTTGGAATAGCAACGGCATGTGGAATTTCGCGGTATGCTGAGGCGTCGGTGGCATACTGAAGTCGCGAGGAGTAATCCCACCTCAACTCTCCTTCGAGTTGAGCTTTCAGCTCAGCAAGCCGGGTATCCGAATGGCTAATTTTCATTTGTTCTGTGGAATGGTAAAAATAAGAAATCTACTTCTCTGGAGCTTCAGGTGAACCGTTGTTCTCCATCGCCTTAATTTTTTGCTGTAGCGCATCGTTTTGCTCCCTTACATACTGAAGTTCCTCGAGGGTTAAACGCATCTGCTCCTCCTTTTCCTGCATGCTTTCTGCCTGCTCCTGGAACTGCTGAATAAGGTTAACGTTCCGTTCGTTCATTTTAACAATGTTGAGGTTGATGGCAATGCTGAAAGCAATTTTTTTAATAAACTCAATTTCAATGGGTTTGAAGTTGTCGTAGCTGGCAAGTTCAACAACACCCAGTACAGCTTCGTCGGTGCTAAGCGGAGCAATAAGTAGCGATTTTGGCTTGCTCTCGCCAAGGCCGGAGTTAATTTTTACGTAATCCTCGGGAATATCGCTAATGTTCTGAACCTGGTTCTCGGTGAATGTGGCGCCAACTAGCCCCGAATCGGTTGAGATTTTAGCGTTCTTTTCTTTCAGCTCTTTGCTGCAGCCGAAGTCGGCTACCATTTCGAGGTAAGGTTCGTTAAACTCGTCATCAGTAATAACGTAAAGCACGCCATACCTTGCACCCATTCGTTTTACCAGCATTGACAGGATTTTTCGGCTTAGCTTCTTAAAATTATCCTTATTCTCGCTAAGTATATCGTTTATAATGGCAAAGCCAGCGTTCAACCAGTTCTGTTGCTTCTCTTTCTCTTGGTGTTCAAGTAGCTTATCCTGCTTTTGTTGCAGCTCCTTGGTTCGCTCCTCAATTTTTTGGGCAAGACCTTCCTTCTCAAGGAAAAGCTGATGGCTAAGATCCTCATTCTCGTTTATTGCTTTGGCCGATTTGCTGGTTATGGTGAACGATTGTAGAAGCATGAATGTTGCCAGCCCGTAGGGAGCTAGATAGGGAGTTGAAATTAGCCCCATGCTGCTGAAAATGTCGTTGAAAGCGGTTGCGTAAAGAATGAACATTCCAGAGAATGTGACTATTGCTCCGGGACGCCTGCGGATTGTAGCAACAAGCAAAACGCCAAATGTAAGGTAAAGTCCGCCTGTTAGCAGGTAAAGTTCAAAGAACGAATTAATTTTTCCGTAGATTGATGCTGGTGTTGCGAAGATAATTAGCGAAATAATAATTCCTAAAACAACAATCGTATTCTTTAGCCAGGCTTTAAAATCTTTTGGGAAAAGATGGTAGATGAAAAGTGCAAACAGCGGAATAGTTCCGTAGCCTGAAAAATTATCGAGTTTTGAGAGTAATTCCCAGCTGATGTTTGGGAAAAGGTATCCAACTAACCTATCGCCTGTTGAAACGTTTCGAAGTATCATAACAAGCGTGAGAATTCCGAAGTACAAGTTTGAAACATCCTTCCTACGGAAAAAATACATGTTTAAGTGGTTAATTCCAATAACAAGTATTAATCCAATCACAATTAGGTTAAGGATGTCAATATCGCGGCTAGTTTCTCTAAGCGTTTCGAATGTTCCAAAGTATATTGCCCATGGAATTCCCGAACGGCGATGCGAGTAGTTCGATACCTGAATTACAACTTCAATTCTTTCGGTGTTTGCTACTTCCGGGTCAATTGTAAACGGAACGTCCTGTGATTTATACTTTGGTTTGTGTTCAGCCTTCGATTTGCCAACGGTTCCAACTTCGGTAAGCAACGAACCATTAACCCAAAGCTTATAGCTTGTGAATATTGAAGGAATTTTTAATCCGTATATTTCTGGTTTGCTGTTGGGCTTTTTTAGAATAGTAAAACGGTAGGTTCCGTAACCTTCGCGTGGAAGTTTTTGGTTGTCGATGGAGTAGGAGGTCCAGGGTTTTGGTATTTTCCCCAGAATGGGTGTAGGAAGTAATGCCGTATCGGCAAAGTCCTTCGGTTCTAGGAGTTTTTGCCAGTAAAATTCGCATTCACCCTCAATTTTTATGGGTTTGGAAAAATCAACGTAGGTTGACTGAAGGTTGAGGATGGAATTCTCCATTGTGGGAGCAGTGGCTGCTTTTAGCCCGTGGCTTAGCCACAATGAAATTATGAGAAACGAAAACCCGATTGTTTTTTTCATTGAAAAAATTCTTTGCCCAAAATATTTTGTAAAACTAAGATTTTACCTCAAATATAAAAATAAAAAAGCTCGGATTCTTCCGAGCTTTTTAACAAGATGATTGAGAGTGGTTTACTTGTACTCCTTTACAAGTACTTCGCCCCTAAGGGCGTATAGTCCATTCATGGCTAGGGCTTGCATTTCATCCTCGCCGGGGTAAACAGCAACCGGTCCAATGAAGCTAACCATCTCTTTAACGTATTCAACAAGGTCGGGATTGTGAGCAATACCTCCGGTAAGAATAATTCCATCAACTTTGCCCCTAAGAACTACAGCCATCTGGCCAATCCATTTTGCGATGTTGTAGGCCATGGAATCCTGAAGTAGTTTGGCTTTCTTGTCGCCCGACTTTGCTTTCATCTCAATTTCGTAGGCATCGTTGGTTCCGGCATGAGCAACCAAACCTCCTTGGCCAGTGAGCATTTTCTTCACCTCATCGTATGTATATTCGCCGCTAAAACAAAGTTTTGCAAGTTGCCCGGCAGGAACTGTCCCGCTACGTTCGGGTGAGAATGGACCCTCACCGTCGAGCGCGTTGTTAACATCAACGACTCTTCCCTTTAGATGAGCGCCAACCGAAATTCCTCCGCCCAGATGAGCCACAATGATGTTCAACTCCTCGTACTTTTTATCTAAACTTTTTGCGTACTGACGGGCAATGGCTTTCTGGTTTAGCGCATGGAAGATTGATACCCTTTCGAACTTTGGGTGACCAGAAATTCTGGCGATATCATCCATCTCGTCAACAACAACGGGGTCGGCAATGTATGCCTTTGCACTTGGAAGGCTCCTTGCAATATCATCGGCAATAAGGGCTCCCAGATTGCTGGCATGCTCCCCTCGAATGCTGTTGATTAAATCTTCCTTCATCTTTTCATTTACAGTGTAAACGCCAGATTCAATAGGTTTAATGAGTCCGCCCCTGCCTACAACAGCAGAAATTTTCTCAATTTCGATATCGGCCTCTTGAAGTTCCTTCATGATAATATCCTTACGGAACTCGAATTGGTCGGTAATCCGTTTAAAATGTGCTAACTCCTCGGTTTGATGCCTGAGGGTTTTCAAAAAGATGGACTTTGTATTGCGATATACAGCAATCTTAGTCGAGGTTGACCCTGGGTTAATGGCTAGGATACTGAAATCTTCCATCGTAATAATTTATTTTTGGTTGCAAACTATTTTGCTGCATTTGCAGCAAGAGCTATTGAGTACATTTTTGAGTGAACGCTGTCGCCACGTGAAGTTAACACGCAAGGAACTTTTGCTCCCATTACCATCGCGCCCAATTCACCTTTTGCAAGCTTGGTACAAGCTTTAAAGAATACGTTTCCGCTTTCTATGTTGGGGAACAGGATACAGTCAGCATCACCAGCAACCTCGCCGGTTAGCTTTTTGATTTGAGCAGCTTCCTTGTTGATAGCCACGTCAAGAGCCAAAGGTCCATCAACCAACGCTCCCTTAATTTGTCCACGGTCGGCCATTTTTGAAATAATGGTTGCGTCAACACATGCGGGCATTGCTGCCGAAACCTGTTCAGTAGCAGCCAGAAGTGCAACCTTTGGTTTTTCAATACCAAGTGAGTGGGCGGTTTTTATAAGGAAGTTGGTAATTGCAATTTTTTGGTTCAGGTCGGGGGCAGGGATAATGGCAACATCGCCAACAATTAAAAGTTTTGGGTATGTTGGAACTTCAACAACGGTTATGTGGGTAAGTACCGCTTTGGGTGGCATTAATCCGGTTTCCTTGTTAAGAATTGCCCTCATGTACTTGTCGGTGCTAACAAGACCCTTCATTAGTACATCACCTTCGCCCTTGTTAATGAGTTCAACTGCTTTATGTGCAGCTTTCATCTCGTCTACTTCCTGAACGATTTTAAATTTCTTGGGGTCGATATTGTGCTTTTCACAAACTTTTATAATAGTTGCTTCATCGCCAACCAAAGTTGCTTCAACGATTCCCATATCAACAGCCATGCTTACGGCTTCGATTGTATGATCGTCGATTGCGTATGCAGCTACTAATCTTTTTTTCGATTTGCTCCTTAGCACATCAAAAAGTTGTTCGAGTTTTGTAATTGACATGTTTTGAGTATGTTTTTAAGTTTTAGTTTATTTTGTAATCTCAGAATTAGCAAATTATTCTTTTTTCATTTTACCAACAATTGCTGCGGTATCGGAAGCAATAACCAGCTCTTCGTTGGTTGTGATTACCATGACCTTAACCTTTGAGTCGGGTTTGGTTAGTAGCTTATCCTTACCTCTAACACCTTTGTTACCTTCAATGTCAAAGTCAACACCCATGAAAGATAAGGATGTGCAAACTTCGTGGCGCAGCACGCTGTCGTTTTCACCTATACCTCCTGTAAATACTATTAAATCAACTCCTCCCATTACAGCAGCATACGAACCAATGTATTGTGTAACCCTGTAATCGTACATATCGAGGGCAAGTTTGGCTCCCTCATGGCCTTCAGCAGCAGCGTTTTCAAGGTCGCGCATATCCGATGAAAGGCCTGAAACTCCCGCAACGCCGCTTCTTTTATTAATTAAGTCGCTAATTCCTTTGAAATTCAAGTTTTCACGTTCTGCAATGTACAGTAGCACTCCTGGGTCGATATTTCCGCAGCGTGTTCCCATAAGCAAACCATCAACAGGGGTAAAGCCCATCGATGTGTCCACAGATTTCCCATTTTTAATGGCTGCAATGGAGGCACCGTTTCCAAGGTGGCAGGTAATTATTTTGGATTTTTCAAAATCCATCCCGGCTAGCTTGCAAGCTTTTTTTGCAACGTACTTGTGGCTGGTACCATGGAACCCATATTTTCGAATTTTGAAATTTTCGTAGTACTCGTAGGGAATCCCATACATGAAAGCATGTTTAGGAATGCTTTGGTGGAAGGAGGTATCGAAAACTGCTACCTGAGGAACACCTGGCAGGAGGTTTTCCATGGAAAGAATCCCTTTTAGGTTAGCTGGGTTGTGAAGGGGAGCCAGCTCGATACATTTCTCAATCTCAATCTTCACTTTTTCGTCAATAAAGCTGCTCTCGGTGAAAAATTCACCCCCATGAGCCACCCTGTGGCCAACAGCAGAAATTTCGTTCAGGCTGTTAATAACGCCATGGGTTTTGTCAACCAGAGCCTCCAGTATTAGATTTATTCCAACAGTATGGTCAGGAATATCTTTTACAACCTCGTAACGATCTTTCCCTTCAGGTTTGTGAGTTAAAATTCCATCGGTAATGCCGATGCGTTCAACAATACCTTTAGCAAGAAGCTTGTCCTTCTCGCACATGTCGATAACCTGATACTTTATCGACGAGCTGCCACAGTTAAGAACCAGAATAATCATGAGAAAATTATTATTTGAATTTCAGTTAGTTATAAAATGTTTGTAGAATGACCAAAAGTAGTAAAAATCAGCCTAAACCTAAAACTATATATTGGTTCATAGAGTTGAAACAGCATGTTGTAACAGATTGTTGTACGTGTTAAATGTACATAAAATAAATGGTTGAGGAAGTAAAGCTGTATCCATGATTATGATAAAGAACATGTTTTTTTGAACTTTTTTGTTACAGGAATGTTTTTCAGTTCATAAATCTGAAAACGTAATAATTAACCCTAAAACTATTCAATATGGAGCTTGACCAGATATTAAACAGATTGTGGAATGATTATTCTGCTCAGAATCCTTCAGCAAAGCGCATAAAAGAACTTTTTGAGAATGAAGGAGAGAGTGTTAAAAATGATCATATCGCATTCAGAACGTTCAACCACCCTAAGGTGAACATACAGGTTCTTTCAGAGCCATTTTTAAAGGTTGGCTATAAAGAAATGGGGGAGTACTTTTTCGAAGAGAAACATCTGTATGCTAAGCATTTTGAGAATCCGTTACATCCCGATGCTCCCCGAATTTTTATTAGTGAACTAATTGTTGAGGATTTCTCGCCGTTTTTACAAAAAACGGTGAATGAATGCATAAGTAGGGTTCCTGAAGGTATTTCTGGGGAGGAACTTATTTTCTCGGGTACAATTTGGGGTATTCCAAGCTGGGAAAACTACCAAAAGCTGCGCGATGAATCGGAGTATGCTGCTTGGCTATATGTTTACGGATATCGTACAAACCACTTCACGGTTAGCGTTACGCATTTGCAGAAGTATGGAACCATGGAGAAAACTAACCAGTTTTTGAAGGATAATGGTTTTACGATGAACAGTTCAGGAGGAGAAATTAAAGGAACGCCGGAGCAGCTGCTTCAGCAGTCGAGCATTATGGCCGATATTGTTCCTGTTCAATTTACCGACAGGGTTGAGAGTATTCCTGCCTGCTACTACGAGTTTGCCCGCCGCTTTACCGACGAAAAGGGTAAGTTGTATAGCGGTTTCATTGCAAAAAGTGCCGACAAAATATTTGAAAGTACTAACTTCTACACAAAGTAGTTAATTGCCTGTTTGTAATATACTTAAGCCGCTATTTGCGGCTTTTTTTTTGGAATTTAGATTCAGAATAAATTGTAATGAAAGAGTTAAAAATAGCATTAAAAAAAACACGTTTAGCATATTATTTATAAATTGCGCTCCTTAATTTATTAAGATATTGTATTGAATAAAACAATTAAGTATTTATAAGATATACTAGCTACACTTTTTGCAAACCAATAAGCTAAATACAAACCAAATCCATTTACCATGAAGCATCTTTTACAAAGCCTGCTAGGTTTTGCTTGTGTATTATTGTACACCAGCACCTTTGCAGAAAATGAAGTTACACTCGTTTCCAGCAAGCAATCCGAAACGATTTTAACTGTTAAAATTGATTCTTATAACTTCTTCGAAGTTGAAACACCAAATGGAAGAGAGTCAATTGTTTATGCTGAGAATGCGTATCCAATTCTTGAGAAGGGTGCCCCCGATCTTCCTAAAATTGTTAAGTCAGTAATAATACCTGACAATGGCACAACGGAAGTGAAAATCCTTTCGGCTGAATATGTCGATTATGAAAATATCAGCATTGCCCCATCGAAGGGAAATCTTATGCGTAACGTTGACCCAGCCAAGGTTCCATACACTTACGGCGAATGGTATAGCAACGATGCTTTTTATCCTTCTCAGGCTGCAAATGTTAACGAACCATACATACTAAGAGATTTTAGAGGACAAACCGTAAACTTCTATCCATTCCAGTATAATCCGGTTAGCAAGGTGCTAAGGGTTTATTCAGAAATTACTGTACAAATTTCTAGTACAAATTCGAAGGGTATAAACGAAAGGGTTGATACTAGAGTAAATAAAAAAGTTTACCAAGAGTTTGATGAAATGTATAGCAGGCATTTCATTAACTACGAGAGAACTGCTAAGTACGATATTGTTCCTGAGCAAGGTTTGATGCTGGTAGTTTCCGACCCAAGCTACATGGATGCAATTCAACCTTTGGTTGACTGGAAAAACCAGAAGGGACAGCCAACCGTGCTAATCAGCTATGCCGATGCTGGTGGCTCATCAGCAAACCTAAAAACGTATGTAACCAACCAGTACAATAGCGAAGATGGTTTGATGTTTCTCCTAATTATTGGCGATGGCCAACATATTCCACCATTGTATAAGTCGGGTGATAGTGACGCAGCCTATGGGCATATAGTTGGTACCGACTCATACGCGGAGGTTATAGTTGGACGTTTTTCTGCTGAATCTGTTGCTCACGTTGAAACTCAGGTTGAAAGAGTAATTACTTACGAAAGGGATTTAGGAGTTAGCGCTACTTGGTTGAAGAATGGTTTAGGATTAGCTTCCGATCAGGGTACAGGTGATGATGGAGAAACAGATATTGAGCATATGGATGTTATTCGTGGCAAACTTCTCGGTTATAATTATACTTTAGTTGATCAGGTTTACGATCCGGGAGCAACAGCCACCATGGTAGTGAATAGTTTAAATGCAGGTAGAGGAATTATTAACTATGTTGGGCATGGATCAGACTATTCATGGAGTACCACAGGTTTTGGAGTGAGCAATATGAGCAGTTTGACAAACGTAGGTATGTGGCCGTTTATCTTCGATGTAGCCTGCGTGAATGGGAATTTTGTTGGGCAAACCTGCTTCGCAGAAGCTTTTATTAGAGCAAATTCTAGTGGTCCTACAGGAACTCTAGCGATAATTGCTTCAACAATAAATCAGGATTGGTCACCACCAATGAGGGGACAGGATGAGATGAATGATATTTTGGTTGAGTCACACGAAAATAATATTAAAAGAACATTTGGTGGAATCGCAGTGAATGGTTGTATGAATATGAATGATGTATATTCTACAAGCGGGTATAACATGACTAATACTTGGACCATTTTTGGTGATCCCTCCGTTATGGTTCGTACTGATACTCCTCAGGAGATGGTGATT
>ERZ795057.735-NODE-735-length-32372-cov-13.332364_pt1 | contig 32372 bp, 25 predicted proteins | sample MGYA00375141_ERZ795057 | MGnify/ENA primary metagenome ERZ795057 (study PRJEB30186, sample SAMN05720163) | activated sludge metagenome | isolation source: Anaerobic digester | place: Hong Kong | collected 2015-01-26 ...
AGAAATAGCTATTGAGAACAAGGGATACCTATATCCACAGAGGAGGAATTTATGATGAAAAAAAACGTGTTGATTCTACAGTCTCTCTGTCTGGCCATGCTGACCATCATGATGCTGTCACTACCGGGTACAAGTTCTGCGGCACCTCAGGGCAAGCTCATCATCTTCCACGCAGGAAGCCTCTCGGTTCCGTTCGAGGCCATGGAAAAGGCCTTTGAGACAAAATACCCGGGTGTTGACGTGCTTCGCGAGGCAGCAGGGTCCCAGAAATGTGCCCGCAAGATCACTGATGTGAAGAAACCCTGTGATATCATGGCATCGGCAGACTACAAGGTTATCGACAAGCTCCTGATCCCGGACTATGCATCCTTCAATATTCGCTTTGCCACCAACCAGCTCGTGCTCTGCTACACCGACAAGAGCAAGTTCGCCTCAGAGGTGAATGCCGACAACTGGTATGAAATCCTGCAGAGAAAGGGCGTGGTATGGGGTCATTCGGAACCGAACCTCGATCCCTGCGGCTACCGTTCCCTCATGGTCCTGCAGCTCGCGGAAAAGCACTACAAGATCCCGGGACTTTACGACAAGTTGATTGCAAACCGTCCCAAGGAAAATGTCAGGCCCAAATCAGTGGAACTGATCTCCCTGCTCCAGACGGGAAATATGGACTATGCCTGGGAGTACCTCTCGGTTGCCGTGCAGCATGGGCTGAAATATGTCGTGCTTCCTGATGAGGTCAACCTGGGCAACTACCAGTACGATGACCTGTATTCCGAGGCCGTGGTTAAGGTGACCGGGAAGGAACCGGGAACATTCATGGAGATCAAGGGCAAGTCCGTCACCTATGGCGTGACACTCGTAAAAGACGCCCCCAATCAGGAAGCAGCCATTGCGTTCATGCAGTATCTGCTGGACCCGCAGGGCGGGCTCAAGATCCTCAAGGATATGGGGCAGCCGCCGTTCATTCCGGCACGGGTACCCTCGGAGGATATGAAAAACATCCTTCCGGATGCGCTCAAGGCCCTGGTTGAGGTGAAGAACTAAACACGGCGCTCAATACCTTAGTGTTTCACACATGAAGGCTGCCGGTTACGGCAGGCAGCCTTTATGTGTTTACTCAAGGTATCAGAATAATACAGCTGACCTCCATGACGAGAAAAGAACCATTCTTCTGGATCACCATATCGTGCGGCGTCGTGATCATGGCGTTTATCCTGCTCCCCCTGATCCAGATGATCACTGCCCCGTCGCTGGCCATGATGGGTGAAACCATACAGGACAAGGACGTTGTCCGTTCCATCTGGCTGAGCATCTACACGGCACTGAGTGCTGCAGGCATCTCCTTTCTGTTCGGAACCCCCCTGGCGTATATCCTTGCCAGGACTGACTTTACGGGCAAACGGCTTGTTGAGAGCATCATCGACCTGCCCATAGTCATCCCTCACCCGGTGGTGGGTATCGCCATATTGTCCGTGGCAGGGAAGAACCACTGGCTCGGGCAGATCATGTATGAGTTAGGTATCCGGGTCATGGGAAGTGTCACAGGTATTATCACCGTGCTTACCTTTGTGGGCATGCCGTTCTACATCAATGCGGTCAAGGACGGGTTCGAGAGCATATCCCCGAGGCTCGAGAACGTCTCACGCAGTCTCGGGGCATCCATGTTCAGCACCTTCTGCCGGATCACCTTTCCCCTTGCCTGGCGCAGCATGCTCGTGGGATTCATCATGTGCTGCGCCCGGGCCATCAGCGAGTTCGGTGCCGTCGTCATTGTCGCCTACCATCCCATGATCGCCCCTGTGATGATCTATGAACGCTTCGAGGCGTACGGTCTGAAATACTCGCAGCCCGTGGCGGTATGGCTTATCTGTCTGTGCCTCGCGCTGTTCCTGATCCTGCGGCTTATGGCACTGCCCAAGAAAGGCGGAAAATGATTCGCACAGAAGGCCTTAACATTCATCTGGGAGAATTTCATCTCCAGGACATCAGCCTCGCGATAAAAAAGAACGAATTCTTCGTACTCATGGGTCCCACCGGTGCGGGAAAGACCGTTCTTTTGGAGGCGATTGTCGGCCTCGTCGCTCCCAGGTCCGGGAAGATATTCATAGACGGTCGCGACATCACAAGACTGCCGCCCGAGAGGCGTGGAATCAGTATCGTGTACCAGGACTATGCCCTGTTCCCCCACCTCAGCGTGGAAAAGAATATCACCTACGGGGTGCATTTTCACCATATTGACAAGGACACGGCACACAACAGGTTTTCAAGACTGATCGATCAATTGAATATATCTCACCTCTTAAAGCGATATCCGGGAACCCTGAGCGGGGGCGAACTCCAGCGTGTCGCCCTTGCCCGTGCGTTGATGGTGAGCCCGAAGGTGATCCTTCTCGATGAGCCCTTATCCGCCCTGGACCCCAATTTCAGGGAAGAGATCCGTCACATGCTCAAGACCCTTCACGAGACTTCCCACATCACATTCCTGATGGTTACGCACGATTTTGCAGAAGCCCTGTCGCTGGGGGATCGCGCCGCCATCATGAACCAGGGAAGGATCGAACAGAGCGGGTGCATTCAGGACATCTTCAACCGCCCGGAATCCACCTTCGTTGCAGATTTCGTGGGCATGAAGAATATCTTTTCCGCCCGGTTCTCCAGCAAAAGCGCTCAGGTCGAAGACCTCTCGTTCGAGATACCATCTCCCCATCCCAACCCTACCGGCTACCTGGCTGTCAGGCCTGAAGATATCATCATCAGTCATACCTGCCTGGATTCAAGCATGAGGAACATGTTTAAAGGCACGGTGGGCAGAATAATCGACCAGGGATTTTCCTATGAAATCCATGTCATTTCAGGCGGGGTACTCTTCAAGTCACTGCTTACCAAGTCGTCTCTCATAGAATTGGGTATCAAAGAAGGCCTGGAAGTCTTCATCTCATTCAAGGCATCAGCCGTGCACATCTTCTAGTCCAACTCCAGCGTGTTGAGAGTCGGGCATGAACTGCTTGGAGCGCATCCGCAGGAATTCATGTCATATGAAGAGAGGGCCTGTTAAAAAAACAGCCCCTCTCGTGTACTACGCAGGCATCTCGATTACGCTGTCGCACGCGCGCACTGGCGTATCGATTACCAAACCTTTTGTATATCTTTACTTCTTAAACGGATATACCCTGCTCTCGTCGCTGAAGTATTCCTTTGTCTTCTTTAAGATAAACGGGCTCAAGAAGATCAGTCCGATAAGGTTCGGCCATGCCATGAGTGCATTCATGATATCGGAAATGGTCCACACCAGCTCCAACTGCACTGCCGCTCCAACCGGAAGCAGGATACAGTAGAGTATCCGGTACGGGGTAACCATCTTCTGTCCGAAGAGATAGTCGACACAGCGATCGCCGTAGTAAGACCAGCTGATTGCGGTAGAGAAAGCAAAGAAGATGATACCGACTGCAACGATGTATCCGCCGGGTCCGGGCAGCCCGATGTTGAATCCTCGTGCGGTCAGGTCTGCACCGGTCAGTCCCTCGGTGTATGCACCGGTCAGGACAATGACCAGTCCTGTCATGGTACAGATCACGATGGTGTCGATGAACGGACCAAGCATTGCAACCAGACCCTCGCGGACCGGCTCTTCCGTCTGTGCAGCACCGTGCGCAATGGGGGCGCTCCCGAGACCTGCTTCATTGGAAAATACACCCCGTGCAACACCGAAACGGATGGCCTGCGCAACCGCAGCCCCTGCAAATCCTCCTGTTGCAGCTGTTCCGGTGAAAGCATCGTGGAATATAAGGGCAAATGCGGCAGGTACGCCTTCAATCTGCGTAAAGACCACGACGAGGGCACCGAGTACGTAAAAGATGGACATGAAAGGCACAAGTCTGCTGGCGACCTGTCCGATCCGTTTGATGCCGCCGACAATAACGGCAAAGACGAGTCCGCCGATGATAAGGCCTGTCACGATTTTCGGGACGCCGAAATAGGTGAGCACCGGTTCGGCTACTGAATTTGCCTGCACCATATTCCCTATCCCGAATGATGCTATGGTGGCGAACAGTGCAAACAGAACTCCCAGCCATTTCTGCCCCAACCCCCGTTCAAGGTAGTACATGGGCCCCGCGCCTACGGTCCCGTCTTCATGAATCACCCTGAAATTCAGAGAGAGAAGACACTCGGCATATTTGAGTCCCATACCGAAGACAGCCGTGACCCACATCCAGAAGATCGCTCCGGGACCTCCGAGAGCCACTGCAGTACCGACGCCCGCAATATTACCGGTTCCGATCGTTGCCGAGAGCGCCGCAGACAGCGCCTGGAAATGGGTGATCTCCCCTTTGTCTTCAGGATTGTCGAACTTGCCGGATATGAGCTTCCATGCATAGACAAACCTGCGAACCTGGATCACCTTCACCAGAAGGGTAATAAAAACACCGGTTCCCACGAGAAGAACAATGGTCACCGGACCCCACACAAATCCACCAACTGCGTCCAAAATGCCCTTCAACATTACAATCCCCCTATTGCTGCCGATTTTTTAATAACTATGTGAGCTTCGCTTACCTGATGTCGTCCAAGAGCTTCGTACAGGAACAGATCCAGACAGGTACATGCTTCGGCGGATGCCCTACAAATCCCGTCGGAGCCACACTTCCGCCAGAGAAGACCTCTACACCAGTACACTGACAACGAAACTCATGCTTAAGCACTATAATCTGCAGTGAATGAAGCCGACAACTATCTCTCTTAACTGTAGATATCGCCCATCCACCTTGTCTTGTTATCCTGGAATAACCTGAAAAACCATATACTCCAAGACATGAACGGATGTTTATCTATAGAATATTATATCTCATATTGCAAGGCTCAATGAACTCAGCGCAGGTAGTGCCGCAAACTTCCGCAGAATAGAAAGATACTCCGACAGATAAAGCGTGCTCAGTGCAATCCTTTTTTGGATATTGATCCGTGCACCTTAAATATCCACTCCCAGGATAGTGCGCAACAGAAAACCGATGAGGAAACTGATCCCGGCAACACTCAGAGAGAGCCCCGCCATCTCGACAAAACGGCTCGTAAAGGGCAGATCCTTTGCCACAGAGATGTAGTAATTGAAGAAGGCGATGATCAGTACTGCAGCAGAAAGGGTGAGGCCCAGGCAGATATAATAGTTGGAAAGGATCAGGTACGGCATAATCAGCACAAGAACGGTCATTATGTACGCTATGCCCGTATATGTGGACGCCTTGAGAGGATTTTTATCCGTTTCCTCTGCCTTTGTAGAGAGATACTCTGATGCGGCCATGGACAGCGCCGCGGCAATACCCGTGATCGAACCGGTCAGGGCTATGAGCTTTGTATCCTGGAGTGCCAGGGTGAACCCTGCCAGGGCGCCCGTCAACTCCACAAGTGCATCGTTGAGCCCCAGCACCATGGATCCGGTATATCTCAGCCGTTCCTCATCGAGCAGCTGTATCAACGCCTCCTCATGTTCGCTCTCTTCACGAATGATATCCTCTGCCTCTTCAATAACACCGGTGAGCTGATGATAACTGTCCTGTGCAGTATCCTCGCCTCGTTCCATGAGCTTGATACCGAAGGTAAACCCGAAAACCATGCTGATCAGATAGTAGAACCATATCTTCACCCGGTCAGGGCGTACATCCTGGCCCGTGTATGAATTCCACACCCTGTAATGCTGCAGCTCTTCGTGGGCGATCTTTTTTAAGACCCGGCTGTTTTCTTCAGAGGTTATACGCTGGGCGAGTCTGGTATAGATATGGTATTCCGTTATTTCATTCTTCTGAAAGACCAGGAGTTTCTCCCGTATCTCTTCGGTGATACCCGTGTTCATGCAGCCTCCTCATGATGGTCATTACCGATTGCATGTGGCATCAGTCTGATCATAGTGGTGCATTCTCAGACTGCAGTGTTCTTTTTCCTCAGAATGCCTGCTCTGTCAACCAGAAGCTCGGGACACGCAAGCCATCGCTATGTATTCACTCCTGATCCTGATGGTCAGACAGGAAATCGTATCCGTACACATGGAGTCTCGCCGAATCGCCTGAACCTGTGAAGTTGTATGTCTCCCCCCTGTTCCTTCCAAGCCCCATCACGACTGCCTGGGTCTCGCCTACAGGCATGAGTGCCAGGGTCATCGTATCATCTTCGAGATGCGTGCAGGTGACATCGGCACACAGGAATTCATCATCCCTTCGCAGCTCGATACTCTTCACATAGATGCCGTCCTGCCCATGACCGGCATTCTCATACCTCCCCAGTCTGTCATGCCAGGCAGCAGGTATCGGGACCGGCTCGATACGCGTACCCATAAGAAGGCGTTCATTTCCCCTTATTGCGGTAACAACCCGGTATCCTGCAATATCGTCAAATGCAATACCAAGCTTTTGAAAGGGAGAAACTTCTATCGGGATGAATCCGAACAGGAGATACTTGACGGTGAAGGTACCATCGTGGTGCGGGATCAGGAGAAATAACCGATCGCCCGTATGCACGACAAGTCTTTTCCCTTCAACGCTCACAGACACAAACCCCATGGTTGTGTCATAGTGCCCCTCATACTGTCTCATCTCGTCTTCAGCCAGTGTACTTTTAGCAGCACGGATCTTCTTTTCCGGGACAATCCTGCCGGTTTTTGCCTCGTACAGGGACTTCAGGGCCTCCATGCATACCTCACCGGATACAACAGCACCTTCGGCACTATTGGTGAGCACGATTGCTGCAATCTTCTGCTCAGGAACGGCAAACATAGTGCTGAAAAATGTTCCGATCCCTCCATTGTGGGAGATGATGGTCCCTACTCCTCCATCTTCCTCGATCATCCAGGCCAGGCCGGTCTTCAAATCCATATCCAAAGCGCAGCCCCGATTCTGTACCTTGAGCATCTCATGAAGTGTTTCCGGGGCCAGAATCTGCCGGTCCCCTGACCTGCCCTGCGCAAAGACCATCTGGATGAAACGGCTCAGATCAAGTACATTCGAATACAGGGACCCGGCGGGCATATCGCGCAGCGCATACTGCTCCTGCTCTTTTTTCTTGTAGTACCCTTTAGCAATGAGCGCTTCGGAATCATACTGCCTTACAAACGATGAATTGATCATACCCAGGGGCGCAAGCACTTCCTCATTCATGTAATCGACATACCCTTTCTTACTGATCCTCTCGATCAAGGGACCCAGGATGCCCACACCAAGATTGGAATAGCAGAAGACAAGATCAGGAGGAAATGCGGTGTATTCGTCTTTCAGCCTGGGAAGGAACTGCTCGAGATCCTCCGGCTCCTGCGTGAACATACCGCTGATATAGTCTGAAGGAAGTCCTGAATGATGCGTCATGATGTTCCGTGGTGTTATCTCCCCTGCATCACTAAAGCGCGTTTGGATGGAAAACTCCGGAATATAGTTATGGATTGGGACATCAATATCGACCATGCCGGATTGAGCGAGCTGCATCACGGCTGTTGCGGTAAAGAGCTTTGAAATAGAACCGGCACGATAGACGGTATTCTTTGTGGCAGGCACCTCGTTTTCTTTATCAGCGTAGCCAAACCCCCTGGCAAAGACGATCTCCTGGTCGTCCACCAGGGCGATGCTCAAACCGATCACCTTGTTCTTTTTCATAGACTTTGCAATGTAGGTATTGAGATGCCTGATGACTCCTTCATAGTCTTTGTCCCCGATGAAATCAGGGCGCTCAGGCAGAGAGGTGCACCCGACAGGCAGGATTGCAATGACCAGGAGACAAGCAGCGACGATTATGAACGATCTCTTTCTTCCCGCACTCCTCATCGGAAAAACCTCCCAACTATATTTCATGTGGATTTCATACATTCAGGGCTCATCAGATGGATGCCCTGCTGAACCGCTTGTATTCAATATTAGCAAAAAGCCATGTACAAGCAAGCCTTCGCGTTGAGAAAATTGCAGATTGTCACAATATGATGCTGCAGTCCCCCCGTCAGTATTTACTGATGAGGTATACCATTTTTTCCATGGTATTGATTTCAAGGGGTTTCGACATTACTCCATTAATAAAGGGATGATGAAATTTTAAAACATGAGGGAGATTTTTGCATAGTGCTGACCTTCATTCATTCATGTGTTATTTGGGAGAGTTCAAAACCTGACTGACAGGGACTGGATAGATACGTATGCAGAAAACGAATCCTTCAATCCGAATGAAACTCGTATATGTCTTTGTTCTGCTCATGGCCCTTGTCTGGATCGACGAACTGATCGATTTCCCCGGACTTTTTTATGGGGTTGAGAGATCACCGTTTAACTGGCTTGAAGCAATCCTGGAAACCGTACTGATAGCAATCGTGGGCTTCCTCACCATTTCCTGGTTCATTCCCCAAAAAGGGGCATACAAGGAACTGAAAAGAACCAGACATATTCTGATCTCAATAATCGTATCATTCCTGGGATTGTGTCTGGTTATATGGCTCAATGAACTCATCGATATACCGTATCTTCTCCTGGGAGGTGAAAAGACCCCGGTCAACATATACGAAGCAGTTGTTGAGACCATTCTCATCATAATCATCGGTTTCTTCGCCGTGGCTGTTCTCATGCTCAATATCTCAGAACGCGCCAGAGCACAGGACCTGTTTTACAAAAGTTTCTATTTCAATCCCATCCCGGCTGCCATCACCACAATATCCGACGGCATAGTCATTCAGGCAAACGAGGCCTTTTACAACGTTACCGGATACAAGGCTGATGACATTATTGGAAAGTCTCTCCTCAAACACAATATCTGGGTACACCCTGAACAACGGGACAAAGTAGTTCAGACTGTACTGAAAAAAGGCTCGGTCAGGAATCTCGAGGTAGAACTCCGTGATTCTGCCGGCAACCTCAGGACCTTCCTGTTTTCAGCAGAGACCATCACATATCTGGACGAACCGCATATCCTTTCCATGGCCATAGATATAACCGATCGAAAGAAGGCAAAAGATCTGCTGATCGAGACCGAGGCCAAGTACCGCAATATGTTTCTGCACTCCATAAACGGAATTGTTGCGTATAAAACCATTTCCGACGGAGCCGACTTCATATTCGCGGATATCAATACAGCTGCTGAAAGAATAGACAATATTAAGAAAGAAGACGTACTCGGCAAGAGCGTACTCGAGGTGTTTCCCTCCATCAAGGAGTTCGGCCTGTTTGATGTCTTTCAACGGGTATACAAAACCGGCAAATCAGAGCATTTCCCCATATCCCTGTACAAGGATGCCCACGTCGAGGGGTGGCGGGAGAATTTTGTCTACAAGCTTCCTTCAGGAGATATCGTTGCGGTCTACAGTGACGAGACTGCGCGCAAGATAGCAGAACAGGAGCTTGAAGAACGTCAGCGGGCACTGATGACCCTGATGGGAAACCTCCCGGGTATGGCGTACCGGTGCAGAAACGACAGGGACTGGACCATGGAATTCATCAGCGAGGGGAGCTATCTTCTGACCGGATACAGCCCGTACGACCTGATCGGCAACAAGGTGATCCCGTATGGAGAAGTCATACACCCGGATGATCGCGACATGGTATGGGAGAGTGTGCAGGCAGGATTGAAAGAGAAAAAACATTTTCAGATGGACTATCGCATCATCACTGCTGACGGCCGTGAAAGATGGGTCTGGGAGCAGGGGATCGGGATCTTTAATCAGCAAGGAGATCTTGTGGCCCTGGAAGGTTTTATCGCTGATACGACGGCACAGAAAAGGGCTCAACAGGAGCTTCGCAGGAGCGAGGAGAAATTCTCCAAGGCCTTCCATGCAAGCCCGGACTGGATCTCGATCTCCACGCTCAAGGACGGCATCTATATAGATGTGAACGAGGCCTTCATGGAACATTCCGGGTTCTCCATCGAAGAAGTCATCGGCCGCTCTTCACTTGAACTTGGTATATGGGAACACAAGGAAGACCGCGATATTGTGAAACAAAAGATCAGGGAACACGGAGGAATCAGCAACGAGGAGGTGAACTTCCGCACAAAACAGGGCACCATATTGACTATGCTGTGGTCTGCCGAGATGTTTGAATTCGGCGGAGAAGAATGCATCCTCTCCGTAAGCAGGGATATCACCGACCGCAAGAACATGGAGGAACAATTAAAACATTCCCAGAAACAGCTCAGAGACCTGTACAAAAACCTTCAGGAAACCAGGGAGGCGGAGAGAACCCGTATCTCCAGGGAAATCCACGATGACCTTGGACAGGAACTGACAGGACTGAAGCTTGAAGTGGCCTTTCTGAAACGGAAACTCCCCCGGGACAGTACTGATCTGATCGACAAGACCTCCCAGATCTCGGATCATATAGACCTTGCGGTGGAATCCGTCAGGCGGATCTCCATGGACCTGAGGCCTGCACTGCTGGATCAGCTCGGCCTGGTAGCAGCTATTGAATGGCAGGCAGATGATTTTCAGAAACGAACAGGTATTGTATGCACACTATCGATAGACCCGGAGATCACGCTCAAGAGTACGAAACTCTCCACCACCATCTTCCGCATCTTTCAGGAAACATTGACGAACATCACCCGTCACGCCCATGCATCCAGGGTCTCTGTCTCATTACATCAGGTAGACGGCAGCATAGATCTCTTGGTAAAAGACAATGGAAAAGGTATTGAAAAAGAGGAGATAGCCAACCCGAAATCCTTCGGCATCATCGGCATGAAAGAGCGTGTCTCAGATTGGGGAGGGGATATACAGATATCCGGCAAAAGGGGGAAAGGCACCACGGTAAAGGTCCGTATCCCGATCAACAGCACTTCATCGCAGTAAACAAACACCGTTGTTCCATGTAGATACACAATACTGTGAAGCGTGCCCGCTTCTCTCCTTACGTTGTGAATTGTCTACCAGCCGTAGAGTTCCTTGCACTGTTCCCGGAGTTGATCCCTGAACTGCGGTGCAGCGATGCTGACAAGAGCCTCGCTTCGCTGCCTGAGCGTTCGCCCCTTCAGCTGTACGAGCCCGTACTCGGTTGCAACATAGTCCACATCATGCCGGCTCGTAGTGACAGCCTGGCCCGGCTCGAGTGTGCACACGATGCGGGAAACAGTCCCCTTCTTCGTTGTTGCAGGCAGGGTGATGAGATTCTTTCCACCTTTCGAACGGGCGGCACCCCGGACAAAATCCACCTGCCCGCCGACACCGCTGTACTGTTTCGGGCCTATAGTATCCGCTGCGACCTGGCCCAGCAGATCGATGGCAAGGGCCGAATTTATGGTCACCATGTTGTCGTTACGAGCAATGACGAACGGGTCGTTAGTAAAATCCACCGGATGGAATTCCACCATCGGGTGACGGTCCAGCCAGGAGTAGAATTCCTGAGAGCCCATTGCCATGTTCGAGATGATCTTGCCGGGCATAAAATTCTTTCTGCTGCAGGTTATCACACCACTGTCCACCAAGGGCATGATCGAGTCCGTCAGCAGCTCGGTGTGAACGCCGAGATCATTCTTGTCGGTAAGTTGGCTCAGCACTGCTTCGGGTATGGCGCCTATCCCTATCTGGAGACAGTCACCATCTGCAATAAGTTTTGATGCATACCTGCCGATGGTCAACTCCGTGTCCCCTACCCTGGGATGCGGCACTTCGGCCAGGGGCGCATCACTGTTCACGAACATGTCAATGTCTTCAACACGCAGGCATGAACCAGCTCCGGTATGGGGCATACAGGGATTCACTTCTGCAATAACGGTTCCGGCACACAGTGCTGCCTCTTTTGTGTAGTCCACTGATATACCGAGACTCACCCGTCCATCCTCATCCGGGAGTGATACCGTTATGAGAGCTGCATCCACCGGCATCATCCCGTCACGAAAGAGTTTCGGCACCTCGTGAAAGTAACAGGGGGTAAAATCCACTGCTCCCGCATGGACTTCCTCTCTGATACTGCTGCCGACAAAGAGGGAGTTATGCCGGAATGAATTCCGATATTCCTTCCGGCAGTATCGGGCTGCGTTTACGCTTAGCAGGTGCATGATCTCCACGTTCCTGAGCTCATGGGCCCTCTTCAGCAGGGCATTTACCAGGGCCTGGGGTTCTGCACAGGCATGGCCGAGAACAACCCGGTCTCCTGATTTGATCTGTTTCACAGCGTCATCAGCACAAACGAATCTGCTCTGATAGACCTGTTCCCAACCCGAATGCTTTACTTCTATCTGCTGCGTCTGGTTCAGATTCATATGATGCCCGTCTCCTGGATGCCGGCTTCATTTATGGCGTGATTTCAAATTTTTAGGCGAGTAAAATACTTCTGTCAATCAGACAGAAGCACATACGTTATCAGGTTTTATCTGACATGACGGGCAAACCGTTATCTCTATACTGGCTGCCTGCCGCTATTTCTCCCTGTTGCGCAGGAGATTGCACAGGTCCACTTCGGTCTTTCAATCAGAACCGTGATATCGATTGCTGAACAAAGGCAGATCAGGCTGTCTTTCGATACCTCTCGGGTGCGATGGCAGCCAGACTCGATTTTTCCGGATACTTGCCAATAACACCTGCATAGAAGGAGCAGATGGTGTACATATCGGTCTCTATATCACCGCTGGGGATCACGACAGGCCCGATACCGCCCGCCTTGCGCTGAAAGTCTATGTATCCCAGTACAATGGGGACATTTGCGCCATGAGCGATATGGTAGAATCCGGTTTTCCAGTAGCTCACCTTGTTTCGGGTACCTTCGGGCGGCACCACGATGACCAGATTTTCATGTTCGTTAAATACCGCTATGGTCTGCTCAACCACATTGTTGGATTTGCTCCTGTCAACGGGGATCCCGCCCAGCCATCGCATGACCGGTCCGAACGGACGCTTGAAGAGCGATGCTTTGCCCATCCAGTAGACCTTGGTCCTGAGTGCAAAGGCCATAAACATAGTGATGGGAAAGTCCCAGTTTGAAGTATGTGGTGCGGCGATTACCACGTATTTGGGGAAATCGGGCAGAGATCCTTCACAGCTCCATCCGAATATCCTGAGATATGCCAGAGAGATCCAGCGCAGAAAGGTCCTGACAAATGGGGTGTCGAACACGGTATACTGCATGCGAGCGCTCCTTCCTCGAGATGTACGGGCTGCGTATGCATATCATGAAACAGGGTGGTCAATTGTAAAACTACTGCAAACAGGATCAATAATCTTTTCCTATTTTCAAATAATTAGCACCCATCTTGCGACGACCTTACCCATGACTGACTGCGTGGCAGTCAATTCCGGGAGATTCTTCTGCAGGCATGTCTCTTCAGATAGAGAATCTTAAACGATATCACGTGATGCCATCTAAAATTATATTGCCAACCCATTGCGAGTGGTATATGGCTCTGTGCACTGTCTGGGACATGCATCAGCAGCAAAGAAAGGATTCGTATGAAGCAACTCCTTAGAAACGAGAACATCAGAAACGTCGCCATCATTGCCCATGTCGATCACGGGAAGACCACCCTTGTGGATGCCATGTTTTCTCAAAGCGGTGTATTTCGAGAAGGACAGGAGATACAGACCAGGGTCATGGACACCATGGAACTGGAGCGCGAACGCGGGATAACCATCGCTGCCAAAAACTGCTCCATCTTCTGGCACGGGGTCAAGATCAATATCATCGACACCCCCGGACATGCCGATTTTGGGGGCGAGGTGGAACGCGCCCTGTCCATGGCCGACGGTGCAATACTTCTGGTTGATGCATCCGAAGGTCCCCTGCCGCAGACGCGTTTTGTCCTGAAAAAGGCACTGGAGGCTCAGCTGAAGATCATCGTGGTCATCAACAAGATCGACCGCAAAGATGCCAGACCCCAGGAGGTCCTCAATGAAATATACGACCTCTTTATCGATCTGAACGCCACTGATGAGCAGATCGATTTCCCGTATCTGTATGCCGTCGGGCGCGAAGGGACTGCCATGAAATCCCTCGAGGAGAAAAGCCCCAATCTGCATGTCCTCTTCGATATCATCCTCTCCGAGGTCCCGGGGCCGGCACATGACCCGGCAGAACCGTTTCAGATGCTGGTGGCGGATCTCGACTACAGTGACTACCTCGGGAGACTGGCCATCGGCAAGATCTTTCACGGACAGGTCCTGGCCAACGAATCACTGCTCTGCATAGATGCGGATGGGGAGCATATGCCTCTGAGGGTCACCAAGCTGCAGAGCTACCAGGGGGTGACTTTCCGGGAGACCGGATGTGCACAGCCCGGTGATATTGTGGTGCTTGCAGGCATCGAAGACGTGATGATCGGCGATACCATCTGTACCCAGGAGGCCCCAAAGGCACTGAAGCGCATAACCGTGGATGCACCCACCGTATCCATGCGTATCACTGCCAACAATTCTCCCCTTTCGGGCCGGGAAGGCACCTATGTACAGTCCACCAGGATATATGAACGTCTCAAAAAGGAAACGCTCCGCAATGTGGCCATCCAGATAGAGGTGCCTCCGGAGAAAGACTGCGTTATTATCAAGGGCAGAGGTGAATTTCAGCTCGCGATTATCATCGAGACCATGCGGCGCGAAGGGTTTGAGATGTGCGTGAGCCGGCCCGAGGTTATCTTCAGCTACCGTGACGGCATGGTGCTCGAACCCATCGAACACCTCTTTATTGACTGCGAGGAAGACTATCTCGGGATAGTCACCCAGAAGCTCTCTATCCGCAAGGGTCGAATGATCAACCTTATAAACCACGGGACCGGCCGCGTGAGAGCCGAGTTCAGCATACCATCCAGGGCCTTGATCGGCTACCGCGATGAATTTCTCACTGACACGAAAGGAAACGGTATCATGAACTCATACCTCATGGGCTATGAAGATCACCGGGGCGAATTCCCGAGCCGTTTCACAGGCTCAATCGTTTCAGACCGAAGAGGAGTGGCCGTACCCTATGCCCTGTTCAATCTCGAACCCAGGGGCAGGCTCTTCATTATACCTGGAGACGAGGTGTACGAGGGGATGATCGTTGGTGAACACAGCCGAGAGAACGACATCGACGTCAATCCCTGCAAGATGAAAAAGCTCACCAACATGAGGGCTGCAGGCAAGGACGACAGCATCATGCTCTCCCCGATAACCCCCATGACGCTGGAGAAGGCACTGCAGTTTATCAGGGAAGACGAGATGGTGGAGGTGACGCCCAAATCCATCAGGCTTCGTAAGACCCAGCTGTCCGCACAGAAGCGGCACACCATGAGCGTTGCAAAGAAAAAGGCCGCAGGATGATCCGGGAGCTTCTCCGATATCATACGTGCACTATAATGATGTAACTTTCTGTTAATATACTTCGTTCTCCTGCCGATATAAGAGAACATCTATGAAAGGCGTGGACATTGATTTCTTTGAATACGGCAAGAGAATTAGTCTGGAGATAGGAATCCCCATTCAACTCAAGATGGAGGGCGTTGCATTTCCTCTCCAGAGCGTCCTGGTGGGCATGGAGATCGACGAATACCTCATCATAAAGATCCCGGCCCAGTACACCAATGTCAAGCACAAGCTCATTCCCGGGGTTGATATCATTGTCCGGTATCTCTACCGGGGAACCGTCTATGGTTTTCAGACAAAACTGATCGAAATAATTTCCAAGCCCGTGAAACTGCTCTTTCTGGAATACCCGAAGATCATTGAACACTACGACCTGCGTTCCCAGAAACGGGCTGAGAGTATATTCCCGGCAACCATCACGATCAGGGATAAGACAAATCATGGTGCAATAATCGATGTGAGCAAGAACGGCTGCCGTTGTCACATACTGAATACGAGAAGAGAGCCTCTTCCCCCGGTTCAGATCGACGACGAGATATTCCTGAGGTGCAAGTTCCCCGGCGTAGAAGGCGACCGTGAGGTTCTGGGAAAAATAAAGAATATCAGGAGAAGCCGGAAAGAGCTTATCGTCGGCGTGGAATTCTCGAGGCTCGAGCTGGAGATTCACAATCTTATCAGCCAGTACATCTATGAGGTAGAGGATTTCTCTCCTGCCCCGTTGAAATAGGTTATAAAGAAGCGGGCCGCCTCAAGGGAATCTCCCCGCTTTGATCAGTCCCGTATGATTTCACCTGTCACAAAAGCCTGAGGAGGTACTGCCTCAATTCAAGTCGCAGGCTCTTTGCATCCCCGACATAGGTATCCAGCTCATCCCAGAATGCTCTTCCGTGACCTTTGATCCTGGTATGCACGAGTTCATGCAGGATCACATAGTCCAGAAGCTTATCCGGCAATCGTGCAAGATTGATATTCAGGCTGATGGTACCGGCAGAACTGCAGCTGCCCCAGCGGGTTTTCTGATTCCGGATGGTAAGACGTGTATAGGAAAGACCGGTCTTACGGGAGAGCTCTTCGCACCGGGTGATGATCTTGTCTCTGGCAGCGTTCACATCCGTGATCGGGGGCAGATCGTGGAGGAGTTCCTTGTGTGTCTGTTCTCTCTGCTTAATCCTTGCAACATGTTTTTGTATCCATTGCCGTCGTGCAAGGGCAAATGCCCTGCCGGCTTCAAGCGACACACCCCTTGGCACAGACACCCTGACAGATCCCGGGCTGACAGTGATCCTCATGTGCCGGCAGCGATCACTTCGTTCCACGATGACGTTGGCCACCCCCTCAATATCCATGTTCATGACGTTTTTCATACTACATTTCATGCACAAAGTAATCACCATGCAGCTGATCGTTTTTTCTCCTGCCGCTCCTGGTTGATACTCGAGCGGCTTTTGCCCTGTTTTTGTTTGCCTCCGGCCGGCCGGACCCTTTCCTTCCGGGTTTTTTTCGTGTCTGAATGTGTCCTGATCTGCTTAGCCCTGCTGATGATGGGACGGCCCCGTTTCTTTCCGAACTTCTTCCGGATTTCTTCGGCCTCTGCCTTGGGTGCGCTGATGTAGCTGAAATCGTCAAAGATCCTGATATCTCTCAGGAGGTTTTCACTCACCCCGGAGTGCTGACGGATAAGCTTTACCAGCTTCTGCGGGGTAATCCCGTGCTTGCGCCCCCGCGCAACGAAAAGCTGCGTATATGTCAGGGTGCTGACCGGATTGATCTGTCGGATTTCACCATATGTTGCAGGGTCCAGTTCATCGACAAAGGCTCTTCGCAGACATGCCGCCAGGACAGTGCCTGCATCGTCTGTCTCGAGCAATTCGGCTGCAAGACCGCAGTAGTTCCCAAAATCGTCATTTCTCATCACCTGTTCGATCTCTTCCCTGATCCGGGCACGCTTGGCTGCAATAACCTCGCTCACCCCCGGTATGTGCCCCCTGCGCATGGCATTGCCGGTCTTGTGACGAATGACCTCCAGCATGCGGTGTTCACGCGAAGTGACGAAGGTGATAGCTGTCCCCCTGCAGCCTGCCCGTCCGGTACGGCCGATGCGATGCACATAGGCATCGCTGTCCTGGGGCAGGGCGTAGTTGATCACGTGAGAGAGATTATTGATGTCTATGCCTCTGGCAGCCACATCGGTGGCTGTAAGGATGGTGATCTTCCGTTCACGGAAGGAACGCATGATCTTTTCACGCTCGAACTGGTTGATGTCGCCGTGGATACCCTCTGCTCTGTAGCCCCGTTCAACAAGTTTTTCAGCAAGATCGGCCGTCTCCACCCTGGTACGGCAGAAGACCAGACCGTAGAACCCGGGCTCCATGTCGATGATTCGGCACAGCGCCTCGAATTTGTCCTGCTCGCGCACCTCGATGTATTTCTGTTCGGTCAGCTGTGGGCACTCGGCCCTGGCATTCATTGTGATAGTCTCATAGCCCTTCATGTAACGCCGGGCAATGGTGATGACAGATGCCGGCATGGTGGCGGAAAAGAGCAGCGTTCTCCTTCCGGCAGGCACATGTGAGAGTATGGCATTGATATCCTCGATAAAACCCATATCAAGCATCTGGTCCGCTTCATCGAGTACGAGAAAGGAGATGCCCTCGAAGCTCAGCGTGCCGCGGCCGAGATGATCGAGGAGACGCCCCGGGGTACCCACCACAATGTCAACTCCTTTCTTGAGGCTCCTGAGTTGATGCACGAATCCCTGTCCTCCGTAGACAGGCAGAACCTGGATATTCTTTCTCCCCGTAAGAGAGATGATCTCTTCGGAAACCTGCAGGGCCAGTTCCCTGGTGGGTACCAGTACAAGGGCCTTCACCCCTCTTTCCCGGGTGTCCAGGCGTTCTATAATGGGAATGCCGAAGGCTGCCGTCTTGCCGGTACCGGTTTCTGCCTGGGCAACCACATCACGATCCCCATCAAGAAGGTACGGGATGACGGCGCTCTGAATGGGTGTGGGCTCCCTGAATCCCTTTGCTGCGAGTGTTTGGAGCATACTCTCTGACAGACCCAGGTTTCTGAATTGTTCCATACTGATTCCCCTTTGCTAATAGTTAACATCTCGCAGACACACAAAGGATCGGGTATGGATGCCTTTGAAGGTGGCGCCAAGATTTCTGTATCCGGCTTATAGCGTATTCCCAGCAGAAAGCCAGCAAAAAATTGTGTCCCGTGTAAATAATACCCTGTTTATAAATGCACGACCGGAAAGCGCTCGGATATCCACAGACAAACCTTCGGGAGAACCACCTCTTTCAATCGTACGGCAGTTCAGTTTTCGTGAACCCAGGACTTTTCGCACTAACCATCCAGGTCCAATACAAATTCACCGCTGCATGCGCCTTTTTCCAGCATCAGGCACGTGTGAATCTCAGGATCCATCCTGTATTGAATCCCCAGATTCTTCAGCCAGCATTCTATCCGGTAGAGGACCCCGCAGTCATATTCTTTTATAACCCCGATAGTATTCATTCCCTTATAGGCAAAACATCCCTCCGGCCCGAACTCCCAGCGCATGATATCCCTGCCCGGGAAACTCATGGCTGCATTCATGAAATCCGGGACAAACAACTCCGTTACACAGGAAAAGAATTCCTTGAACTCATCAAATGTCTCGATCCTCTCTTTATCCAGGCCGCAATATCTTTTCATTCTGCCTACTTCTATGGGGGCCAGCAAAGAAATAGCCGACTTGTTCAGCTTGTTCGCCGTGACTATCCCGCACTCGTTCAGACAGCTGTAGAACCACATCCCGTCATGGGTCATCCAGCATTTGTTCAGAAGCTCGATCAGCTTCTTTTTCTCAAAAGACTCTTTTCCTTTCATGACAACCCCCTTCCCCGAATCGACGATCTAATGGTTTGGATCCTGTTAAAAATCCGAGATCAATCCGCTGCCCTTTTCTACATTCCTGATACTGCCGAGTATGCATGGCCTTTTCATGTCCCCGCAGTAGAGATCAAAGCGGTAACCCGTAAGGCATGGGTTATACTTCATCACCACCTCGCTGGAATAGTACACCGGTCCTTTCAAGGCCACATCGATTCTTACCGGGTAATCACCAGATATCTCGGGAAGGTGTTCAAGGCACTTAAGAACCGAAAACTGTCCATGGGCGAAATCACGCTTGAACCCGAACATGCGTGCATACGGTGCAAAGTAGTGAATGCCGTTATAGTCTCCTGAGATCAGTGCAAAGCGAAAGCCCCCTTTTGCAGGCATAATCCAGGTCATTGCCGGTGCATCTTTAGTAACAGGTTCAAAAGACACGCGCGGCAGTGCTGCAGCCGGTTCACCGTACGATCCCGGGAAAAAATAGGTGTTGATGTTCTCCCAGAGGATCTCTCCATCAGAGCTGAATGCGGTATACAGATCAAATTCCAGGCCCTTCATGACATTTCTCCGGTTCAGAATCTCACACATAGCATCCATGCTCTCGTGGATGCCTATGGATCTGTACTGAACTACATGGTTTCTCAGCTGCAGCATGTTCACATACTTAAGGGGAAATGCCGGATGGGTCAGAATCCTCATATGGAGCGGGAATGTTACCATAAGGGGATAGAGCACGGGGAGGCTTGGTCCGGGAGAAAGCCCGCATGCTTTGAGATATTTTCCCAGGTGCTTCTTGTCGGTCTGAACGCGGAGCTGTTCGAGTTTCAACACAGGGAGCTGTTCATTCTCCCGCAGTCCTGTCCGCCGTCTCAGAAGACCCCTCACATATATCCAGGGAAGCGGCGTATGTTCCTGGCAGTTCTTAAGTAATGTTGCATCCATAATGACCCCTTATATGAACGCCATACTTTTCCTGATTACAGATCCAGTTTCACTCCACAGACGTCTCCGACCTCAGGGCATTCCAGGCAGCTAAAGCAAGCTCACCGGCAGCTTGTCCAGGTGGTGTGCATGCCTTTCCGTCGATATACAACCGCGTATATTCCTGGCATGGCCCAAGGAGAACGGCTATTGAGAGATCTGTTGGCATGCTCCTGATGGAACCGGTTTTTACCTGCTGCAGAAACCACATGGAAACACAGCGAAAGAAGTTTGCATTCAGTACGTTGAACTCATCCTGCGCATTCCCCATGAAATCAGCGTGTCGCATCAGAAACAGGAACCGGGACCAGTCGGGGTTTTGTTCCACCCAGGTTAAATGATAGGTAATAATCTCTAGGATCGCTTCGGACGCATCCTCATACTTCTTCAGTGCAGAGAGGAACCCCTCCTGATAATCACGTATCCCCTCAAGGTATACGGCTCTTGCCAGCTGTTCCTTGCTCTTGAAATGGTGATAGATGCTTCCGGTACTCGCTCCGGACCTGCTGCGGATATCCGCCATGTTTGTTGCGGCATACCCGATCTCGGTAAAACATGCCAGGGCTGCACGGATAATCAGTTCCCTGCGCGTGCGGGTCTTTGTCGACAGGGTTTTCTCTATTTTCATATTAGAATTTTATTCTAGAATAATGTTCTAGTCAAGGGTATTTTCCTTTTGCCTCATTAAGATTACCGGCAAGATCCTTTTTACAATCCATTTCATCGGGGAGACAGAGACACCCTTATACAGTTCATCGGACAAAAAAAGGGTGCTGATTTTATCCGGACATTATCTTGTTAAAGGGGGCAACAAAGAGTGGGCTATAATGTTAAAATAATAATTCCAGAAAGGGAGAAATCAAGGTCTGCCTTAATAGTGAAAACATCTCCTCTCATCGACCAAATCACTGATGCTCAGCATCCAGCACTTGAGATCTCTGGCTCAATTGTACGAGAGAAGATAAGTTACCGTTTCAGGGACTAATCAGATTGATCTCCTTTTCCTGTCAAGTGAAGCCAATACCGGGAATCTGCCTGGCAGCTCACAAGTAGTTGGCAATGATGAGTTTCTGCACCTCGCTCGTACCTGCCCCGATGGCATATACCTTGGCATCACGCATATATTTTTCAACCAGAAACTCTTTCATATACCCATACCCCCCGTGAATATGCACTGCTTCGGCTGTGACCCTGTTCACCATCTCACAGGCGTAAAGTTTGACCATGGCGGCCAGCATCCTGGTTTTCCTGAAATCTCTCCTGTCCCAATAGGTCAGGCCTTTGTAGTCAAGGAGCCTCGATGCCTCGATCTCTACAAGCATATTTGCGAGTTTGTCCTGTATCATCTGGAAATGAAAGATGGGCCGGGAAAACTGTTCCCGCTCCTTGGCATACTTCAGCGCTGCATCAAAAGCTGCCTGAGCTATGCCTATGGCCTGGGCACTCCACAAGAACCGCTCTATATCGAGCCCTGAGAACATGATCTTCAGCCCTGTTCCCTCAACACCTCCGAGCAGATTTTCCTGTGGCACACGGCAGTCTTCAAGGATGATCTCTCCGGTGGGTGATGAGCGAAGCCCCATCTTTGAAAACTTCTTGCCGGCCTGGTAGCCGGGGAAATCCTTCTCGACAATAAAGGCACACAACCCCTGAATCCCGAGGCTTGGATCAGTGGTGGCATAGATAAGTGCAATATCAGCAAACGGTGCATTGGAGATGAATGTTTTGGTACCATTGAGTATATATTCATGACCCTCTTTTCTTGCCCTGGTCTTGATGGAGATGGCATCAGAGCCGGCACCTGGTTCGGTGATACCCATACAGCCCCGTCTTTCTCCGCTTGCCAGCAGGGGAAGATACTTTTCCTTCTGCTCCTGTGTCCCGTTGCGGGCAATATTGTCACCGCACAGGACGGAATGTGCACCGATTACCACGGCAACACCAGGATCAATCTTACTCACCTCTTCGGCCATGATCCCTAAGGAAAGGTAGTCGTTCAGGGTACCACCATACTCCGGCGATATGCCCATACCCACAAACCCCACATCTGCAGCTTTGTCCCACAATTCTTCGATAAAGATCTCTTCTTCATCCATCTTCTTCACAAACGGGGAGATCTCTTTGAGCGAAAATTTCTGTACGGTCTCCTGGAGCAAACGCTGTTCGTCATTCAATTCAAAGTCCATGTGCACCTCCTTGTCATAAAATAGAAAATCAAAACTGCTGCAACAGTATACCGATTTTCCGCGTATTTTCATACAATCATATTATTCATGCCTTGTTTGTTTCATACTCTTCAGCTCCTGGCCAAAACGGATGATCTTAAGGCTCTTCGGCCTGGCATCCAGGGGTTTAACACCACTTCAGGCGCTGCATCACGGACCCACGTCTGGATTCTTTTTTATAGAGGGTTCATCTTCCCCAAGTCCCGATTAGTTTTTAGGGTCTTCACTTCTGCCTACTGACTGAGATCCTGAGCTTTCTGTCTTTACTGCCTCAGGTCTGGACCTAACTGGCTCGGCCCTTGTCCTGCATAGCCGAAGGCGAAGCAGGATGCCTGGGTTCTTGTTCCCCAAATCTTGACTATTAGTTATTCTGGCTTCTGAATTCTGGATACTGGATTCCATTTACACATAAAGATCTTGCGCCCCACATCTCGATTATTTCCATTTTGCGCCTCGATTCCAGTCCTCCCCTGATTGATATCTATACTTATTGACTATTTGATTCATTTGTTCTAATAGTCTAATTCAGGTCATGGATAAGGGTGAAAAACAAAACGAGATCTTAAATGCCGCATTGAAGCTGTTTGCCCTCTACGGATACAAAAAGACCACCGTGGAGGATGTAGCGGAAAAGGTCGGCATGACAAAAAGCAACCTCTACTTCTACGTGAAGAACAAGCGGGATCTCTATGAGAAGACCGTGAGCAGAGCCCTTGAGCGATGGCGTGATTCGGTAGCCAGGGCCATTGGCGAAACAGATGATGTGGTCGAGAAATTCTCTGTCATGGCAAAAGAGTCTTTTACATACCTTGCCGGCGAGGAAGACCTTCGTGCCATCTGCATGAAAGACCCGAACATCTTCACCCTCACTCCACGAGAAGACCGCTTTTATGAAATCAACTTCGGCGCCATGCAACTGATCAAGAGCATCCTGGTTCAGGGGATCGAGGAGGGACGTTTCTATCCGGTGGATGTGGACCACACGACCGAACTCTTCTTTTCCATCTATATCATGTTTCTTATCAAGACCTATGTGAAATCAGAAGGGATATCGTCTGTCCGCATGTATGATGAAGGGCTGAAGATCATTTTGAGGGGATTGTGCAGAGACCAACAGGTCTCACACGCATAGTTATCTGCAGTTGTTTGAAATAACAAGGGGAAAGAGGAGGTATTTATGACGCAGGCAACATTACAGGCCTTAGATGGACTCAGGGACTTTTCCATGGTCAAGTGGTACATTATCCCTCTGCTGGCGATTGTATTCTATGTCTATTCCAAAGAGTTACGACTTGCGAGGCAGACCGGCAACTGGGATGCAGTGTTTGCCGGACTGACCATCTTCGGCATCGATTTCTTCAATGAAACATGGAACGGCTGGGTGCTCCACTTCACCCAGCGCTCGGCCTTCTGGACCACGCCCGGGGACACGGCCTTGAGGACCATGGTGGGATGGAACATCGAGATCATGTTCATGTTCCTGCTCGTGGGCATTATCTACTACTATACGCTCTCGGAAAGCACTACGGAGAAGATCCTCGGCATGCCCGAGAAATTGTTCTGGGCCATAGGATACTCTGTCTTCTGCGTCTTCGTGGAATGCCTGCTGAACTACGGCGGACACCTTGTCTGGGAATATCCCTTCTGGTACCGCTCCTTCGGCGGAGTCTGGCTCATCTTCCTGATCGGATACTTCCACTTCTTCTGCGGTGCCATCTGGGTCATAACCCGCAAGACCATGAAGGCCAAAATATCCATTCTGGCATTCATCTATTCAGTGCCCATCATCATGAATATCCTGGCCTTCGGCTTCTTCGGGTGGAACTACTGATATTTTTGTAAACCTTTCGATATTTCCACGCCGCCGGGTCCTATCCCCGGCGGCGTGCCTGGGATTGAGCGAAACATGTCTTCTGGGAGATAGCCCTGTAATATTCGATCATTCCGGGCAACCGGAACAGAAACCCCTCTCACGGCAGAGATTCAATCCTGCACTGTAATCCTTACACATTCTCTATACTGGTTTCCCGCCTTCAGGCTTCGTTTTCAACTACGCCCAACAAGCCGCGGGAAAGACGAGGTGGTCATGAAAAGACGCTTTCCAAGCTCAGGGGAGCGGAAACAGACCGGACTCAGACACAAATAACACCACCAGATGAACGGTCATAGACTTCACGCCTCACCCATGTCCTGAGCTAAAAGTATTACCTATGTCCCGACCTGTTCACTGCTCACTGCTCAACCTTATACCCAGGTTCTCGTTACTTCGTAAATTTCCTGGCCAGTTCTTCAAGTTCATCCCATCGCTGGTAGGCATCGTCAAGCTCATGCTCCAGCGCATCCAGCCTGTCGTTTGCTGCAATTATTGTTTTTGCGTCTGTGTTTACCTGATAGCCAGGATCGCTCAGTGTTGCGATGAGAAGATTCTTTTCCTGTTCCAGTGAATCGATGCGTTGCGGCAGTTCCTCAAGTTCTCGCGTTTCTTTGTAGGAGAGTTTGGTCTTCTCCTTGACCGGTCTCTGTCTTTTCGACTTTTCGTCCTTACCCTCACTTTTTACAGGCTCGGCCTGTTTCGGCCTCTGCCGCACCCAGTCATCGTATCCGCCGACATATTCCTGGAGAGAGCCGTTGCCCTCTAAAACGATGGTCGAGGTGACAACGTTATTGAGAAAAGTCCTGTCATGGCTCACCAACAACACAGTACCGCTGAATTCCAGCAATCTGTCTTCAAGCATTTCAAGGGTCTCGGCGTCGAGATCGTTTGTAGGCTCGTCCAGGACCAGGACATTGGAAGGTACAGAAAAAAGCTTTGCAAGCAGCAGGCGGTTGCGTTCACCACCGGAGAGCGTCTTCACAGGCGACATAATCTTCTCTTTTGAGAAGAGAAAGTCCTGGAGATACCCCACAATGTGCCGGGGTGCCCCTCCCACAAAGACCTTGTCGCCTTCTCCGGCAATATTCTCCTTCAGGGTCAGGTTCTCATCGAGTTGGCCCCTGAGCTGATCAAAATAGGCGATCTTTATCCTGGCACCCAGTCTGATCTTTCCCTGCTGAGGATTGAGCTCTCCCAGGAGGACCCTGAGCAGCGTGGTCTTTCCTGAACCGTTGGGCCCGATGATACCCACCTTGTCGCCGCGGAGTATGGTGGTGGAGAACCCCTGGATGATGGCATTGTCCCCATAGGAGAAGCTGACCTTTTCTGCATCTGCTACCAGTCTTCCGCTGCGCTCGGCCTCCTGAATCATCACCCTGGCAGTGCCGTCGATATACCTTCTGGCTTCACGTTCCTTGCGCATCTGCATGAGGGCACGAACCCTTCCTTCATTCCTGGTGCGGCGTGCCTCGATACCCCGTCTTATCCACACCTCTTCTTTTGCGAGTTTTTTGTCGAAATCCTTTCTCTGCCTCTCTTCCGCCTCCAGCATGGCCTGACGGCGCCCGAGATACGTCTTGTAATCGCAGTCAAACGATAAAAGCCTGCCTCGATCGATCTCCACAATGCGTTTCGATATCTTTTCCAGAAATGTCCGGTCATGTGAAACAAACATGAAAGCATGTTCATATGTAAGCAGAAACTTCTCAAGCCAGAGGATCGAGGTGATATCCAGATGGTTTGTGGGCTCATCCAACAGCAGGAGATGGGGTTCATTCACCAGGGCCCTGGCAAGAAAGACCCTGCGCTTCAACCCTGCTGACAGGACCGAAAATCGGGCATTCCCATCAAGAGCAGTGCGGGTAATAACCTCTTCGACCCTTAGATGATGATGCCATGCCCCTGATGTTTCAAGCTGGTGCTGAACCTGTTCGAGCTTTCTGATTATGCCCTGTTCATCGCCCTGCTGCGCGATTCTTACAGTGAGGTCATGATATGCCTTGAGTAACTCCAGATGTTCCTGTCCGCCGGATGCCACCACGTCATAGACCGTTCCCGGCAGGTCGTCCGGCACTTCCTGGGGGAGCATGGCAACCTTCAGAGAGCTGCTTCTCATGATGTCCCCCGTGTCCGGATCGATATCCCCGTTTATGAGTTTCATGAGGGTGGTCTTCCCGGAGCCGTTTCGTCCCAGCAGGCCTATCCGTTCTCCCTCCTCGATCTGGAGGGAGGCCCCATCCAGCAGCATCTCCCCGCCGAAGCTGATTGAAACGTCATTGATCCATACCAGTCCCATACCATACCGCCTGTCTGACAACATCACCATCCATGTTGATTGCTGCGAATCTACGAATGACGCCGAATCAAGTCAAGATGAAAAACATCACCAGGTCACGAAAGAAGTCGCCCCCACAGTTGTAGATGATGGTTGCGGATCTGTTGAAAGTGAATGAGGTACCTGACAATCTCTCTGTTTTAAAAGTTTCTGCTTCCCAGTTCTTTTTTTTCGGATTCCGGATACTGAATTATGTCTTTTGAATTACTAGAACCCCAAGTCTTGTTCTGCCTGGGATCTTGAGCCAACAAACGCGTCCTGCCTTCTGCCTGAGTTCACGAACAAACTTGTTCGCCCTGCCTGAGGTCCTGTTCCCGAAGTCTCGATTCATTTACCGTGCAACCACGATAAGGACCGATTTCTGGATTCGGTCAGCCAGATCTTCCAGGCTGTCTTTATCCCGCGGCAGTTCCCGCACCACCCCATCCTTCTTTGGCAGACGAGCAAGCATGTCTTTCATGGGATCGATTTTCGTTACACTACTGGAGTTCTGCAGCATATTGATGCTGCCGGTGGCCTCATCCCTGATACCCAGCATCGAGGTGACCACACCAACAGCCTCGCCTTTGAAGTTCAGTACAGGTCCTCCGCTGTTGCCCGGTTGAATGGGTACGGTGGTCTGATAACTTCCCGGATCATCATAAAAACCGTTCACCGAGCTGATTACGCCGATGGACAGTTTCGGGGTTTTTCCCATAACATCGATACGGGGAAAGCCGATGGTAAAAATACTTGCGCCAAGCCGTTCCTGGGATCTGGCCAGGGGTATTGCCGGGGGAAGCGAGGAAGGATCGTCCACCTCCAGCAACGCGAAATCCCTGTTCTCCTGACGTATAATGACCCGTGCGGATATCTCCCGGCCTGATGCGTCGACCAGGGTCACACTATCAGTATCCGAAACCACATGATTGCTGGTGACCACATAACCGGAGGCAATCGGCCAGGCAGTACCGATCGATGCCCCGGAAAAGAGCTCGGGTGCCGAGGCGATATGGCTGGTATTTCCAGTGGCTCTCAATTTCTCATTGAGCTCTTCTCCTAAGGGGTGACCGGGAGAAAACTTGTTGATAGCCTTGGCGGCACGTAATACACCATCTGTATCTTCTTCTTTCAGGCTGGTAATCCCTGACGTATACAACCACTGGATTGCTGTATTGTCGTCCTTGGGCACACCCTGCCCCGAGGCAAACAGCATTCCAAGGTCATACTGAGCGACACCGAAGCCCTGCTGCGCAGCCTTGCAGTACCACTGAGCAGCCTGCTGCATATCACAGGAAACGCCTCTGCCTGTTGCATACAGCACGGCAAGATTATACTGTGCAGAGCAGTTGCCCTGATCTGCAGCCTCGCGATACCAGTGAGCCGCCTGCACCGGATCTTCTTCAACCCCGTAACCACAGTCATACATGATTCCCAGATTGACCTTTGCCCGGTCATCACCGTTTTTTGCAAGAGATTCCCAGACTTCACGAGCCTCTTTATATTTACCGGATTCATAGGCCTGCCAGCCAAGGGTAAACCGGTCCGTATTTTCAGCAGATATTGCCAGGATATCAGTATATAGCCCTGATATCAGGAAACATATCAAGATCACAAGGATGGCGCCAGTCTTTCCCGGATGCTTATTCATACCTTCTCCCATGTTGTAGAGCTGATCTGTTGTATGTCCAGCAGAAGTTGTTTTGCTCGATATTATTACCATATGCTTTCTCAAATGGCCATTTTCAATTACATCGACATACAGAATAATATTCTTGACCATTGAGAAGATTTGATCTTTTTGCCAAAGATATCAACCCGGTGGTACGGGATAATTGCAGAGAGAAGTGATACAGCGCTTGGTTTTTCTTTGCCTTGTCGCCCGCATTGCGGTCCTCTCTCATCCCTGCAGATGTACCTGTTCTCAGCAGAGGAAAGGGATCTTGCATGCAGGCACCCCTTCTCAGTCCCGGAGGGATACTCCCTCCGGGACTGGTACCGAGGAACGTCTCCGATGGATGGTTTATTTACCGATTTCTATACCCAGCGACTCGATTGTCTGGTATGTCAGAGCTCCCGTTGCCAGGCCTTTTTCCTGCTGGAATGAGTTTATCGCCCCTCTGGTCAATCTACCCATGATGCCATCGATGGGTCCCGGATCATGACCTGCATTCTTCAAGGCATTCTGAACCTCCCTGATCATGTCCGAGGTCATGTTTGTCTCACAGAGGACCTTTCGCCATTCCATCCCGCCTTCGGATATCATCTCGCTCCTACTGATGGTCTGATACTTGGCAGGAACCTCCACCAATTTTTCCTGAGGCGGAGCTACCAGCTTTCTGATCTTGACTGTCTCATACGAGGCAGGGACATTGATCACGCGGGAACTGGGCGGCTTTATCATTACCTTCTTCTTCACAGTCTTGTATTCTGCGGGCACTTCCACCAGGCACATGATCTCACCGGTGGTATTATCGACCTTCTCTATCAGGCCTCTCCCCTTCTTCCACGTGACATGAGCCTCCCTGAGGAGAACCTTTTCATCCACCTCGTCATACTGAGCCGGAATGGTCTCCACTCGTGTCGAAGCCTCTTCGACCAGGACCTTTTCCTCAATCATCTCATATTTGGCAGGTATGATCTCGATCTTTTCCGAAGCTCCTTGCGTCAAGACATTCTCAGTTATCGTAGAGTACCTGGGTGGAATGAAGACCCGTGCATAACATTCTCCCGGCTTCGCATCGGGCGGCAGCAACGCAGTGCTGGCGGCCATCTGCATCTGCAGATTCTCTGCCCGCATCTCAGCTTCTGCAGTAGCCTTCATCTGCTGGTCCAATTGATCCCGGTACGTAGCTATCTCCAGGTCTTTCTGTCTGTTCTGCATTGTCAATTGTTCGATTTCTTTATTTTTAGTATCAAGTTCGTTTTGCAGGACTTCAACTTTCGAGCTCGTGGCACAACCGACCAATGCCAGAATGGCCAATACAACGGGAACCCTTGACCACGTCTTTGTCCTTGCAGACATCTCTCACACCTCCTTTGTTTATCATTCCTGATGGGATATAATTTTCAATCGTGTATCATGAGTCCGGCCAACCATCCAGGATTTGCCGGCAAAGTAAAAGACTCTAGATGTACTGATAAGAACATCAAAATAGCTGGATAAAACAAATTGTCAATATGGCTTCCTCAAATAATTTTTTCCCAGACTCCTTTATGATGCCAAGGCCATCGGCCTGCATCAAAGAATGATGCAACTCTTTATTATATCAGTTCTTTTTTTGCGATAATGGTATGCACTGTGAGTGGGTCCGTAGTGTTTGAAGACCCGGGACGACCCCGGAGACGACACCCGGGGTTTTGATGGGTGGATCGCGGGTTCTTTCCCTCTTGCCTCAGGCTGCTCCAGTGACTCTGTCTGAAGCCGCAGCTTTCGGTAAACCCGGTCCTGCTGTTCTTCCGATTATCTTGGAATTATATACGATCAGGGGGGCAGGATATACCTGCCCCCCCGTGATCTCTTTAAGATTTACAGACGTTGGAAGCCTGTGGCCCCTTCGGTCCGCTTACTATTTCAAACGTTACACGCTGACCCTCATCAAGAGTCCTGAAGCCATCCTGATTGATTGATGTATGGTGTACGAATACATCCTGGCCGTCATCTGCCGTGATAAAACCAAATCCCTTCTGCTCGTTAAACCATTTTACTGTTCCCTGTGCCATTAAATACCTCTTATTCCAGACACCCTGTTTGGCAAAACAGGAGTATCTGTTTGTGTATTTCTGAAAATAAAAAATGATCATCTATGAATTATTGACTTATTGAAGGGTAACCGGAGGCATCATTCGTTAAGTATGATTCAAGTCAGATATTTTCATTTTTCAGATCTAATGTACCATTAGTGTGCAATGCAGGACCTGTCAAGAACAATTCATGATTATATTGACAGCACCTATCCTTTCGCATACGTTCTTGTAAATCTTAGAGGAGGGAAAATCTTATGGAAATCAAGAAGATCTGTGTCTTGGGGGCAGGCTTAATGGGCAACGGGATAGCACAGGTTTGTGCACAGGCCGGGTATGAAGTATACATGAGGGATATCGAGCAGCGCTTCATCGACGGTGGCATGAACACGATAACAAAGAATCTTAAAAGGGCTGTTGAAAAGGCCAAGATGTCCACCGAAGAAATGGATGCGGTTGTCGGCAGAATCCACCCCACCCTCGATATCAAAGAGGCGGCAGAGGGAGCCGATGTTGTGGTTGAGGTCGTCATCGAGCTCATGGAAATCAAGAAACAGGTCTATTCGGAACTGGAGGAAATCGTCCCGGATCATTGCCTGTTCTTCACCAACACCTCGGGACTGAGTATCACCGAGATGGCTGCTATAACCAAAAGACCCGACAAGTTTATCGGCACCCACTTTTTCAACCCGGTCCCGGTAATGCGTCTGCTGGAGATCATCAAAGGCTACGAGACCTCTGATGAGACACTTCAGATCGCTCTCGACTGGGGCAAGAAGATAGGCAAGGAATGCATCATCGTGAACGAGGCCCCGGCATTTGCCGTGAACCGGGTTCTGTGCTCCATGATCAACGAGGCATTCTTTACCCTTGAAGAAGGTGTTGCAACGGCAAAAGACATCGATACCGGCATGGTTCTGGGCTGCAATCATCCTATCGGTCCCCTTGCCCTTGCAGACCTCGTGGGACTCGACACGCTGCTGCGGGTCATCGAGGGGCTCCACAGGGAGCTTGGTGATAAATACCGGCCGTCACCATTACTGCGAAAGCTTGTGCGCGCCGGACGATACGGCAGAAAAACCGGCAAAGGCGTTTACGATTACAGCTGATCTATCACAGAGCAAAACACACATGACCGGTCCCATGAGGAAATCAGGCCGGTCATGCAACACGGTTTCAGCAGATCCTGAGACCCGGGCCCTTATACAGACTGTTTTCTCGGCTCATGGCGCTCAGGGTCTTAATTTAATACTGTCTCATGTTTTTCCCCAGTACTCCATTTTTTCTCACTCAAAGTCCATCGCCTGCCCCAAGCCTTTGCCTTACACCCTATACCCCATATCTTGACAGCAACATTCGCCAACTACATATTATTAATGAGGAGAACAACAGGGTATTGGCGTGCGTAACGATCAGACTGCTTGAGAAAGAAAGAGAGGAGGATCATGGCTCAGACAGACAGGGAAAAAAGAAAGAAGAATGTGATTGATGTGCTGAATAAGGCGCGCTCCATGGAGCTGCAGGCTATCCACCAGTATATGAATCAGCACTACAACCTGGATGACATGGACTATGGAGATCTTGCTGCAAAGGTAAAGCTCATTGCAATCGATGAAATGCGCCATGCAGAGATGTTTGCGGAAAGGATCAAGGAACTTGGCGGAGAACCCACCACAGATCTTGCCGGCAAGGTTGCAAAAGGACAGAAGATCGAGGGCATCTTCCCCTTCGATGCAAAGCTCGAGGACGATACCGTCGATACATATAACCAGTTTCTCCTTGTATGCAGGGAGAACGGGGACAGCACCAGTATGAAACTTTTTGAAGCCGTCATTGACGAAGAACAGAGCCACTTGAATTACTTCGACAATGTTGCCGATCATATCAAATCGCTCGGCGCGGCATACCTTTCGCAGATCGCCGGAACCCCTGCAGATACCGGCGCACCTGCACGGGGCTTTATTGCTGCAGAGGGCGGCGGCTAATCCGTCTTTGCGTCCGATCCCCGTTTCGTTAGTCAACTCCAGGCTTCGCCTTCGGCTATGCCCGACAAGACGCCTGACAATCCTGCATGGA
>ERZ795057.736-NODE-736-length-32370-cov-27.582485_pt1 | contig 32370 bp, 29 predicted proteins | sample MGYA00375141_ERZ795057 | MGnify/ENA primary metagenome ERZ795057 (study PRJEB30186, sample SAMN05720163) | activated sludge metagenome | isolation source: Anaerobic digester | place: Hong Kong | collected 2015-01-26 ...
GTGATTTTCTTGTTAATGGAGAGATGTTTTTTCTTGACTTACTTTCTCATAGGCGTCCCCATTTGAGCATCTATCGCAAATGCTATTGGCCCTTTTTCATTCTCCAGTTCGTGGAATCGCTCGATGGCTTCATTCAATGCCTCTAATCGATGCGGAACTTTTCCATCATAGTGTATCTCTTCGTTTGCGTCCATGATTACAATATGATGGCTCTCGCTTCCTATATCAATACCCCCGTATAATCCCTCCATTGCTGCATTCCTCCTTTATGTCGTTACCAGTGGGGCAGTGCCAATACCATTTATCCCGTCTATAATAGCCACCTGCGGCATCTTCCCATTAGACAGGGTATCGACTGGAGAACATCCGGCAGTTCACACCAGAGTCACACTTCTTGACTGACCCCTTTAGCCACAAATGTTCTCCATACCACACTTGCTTTATCAAACATAAAGAAGACTGCTTGAAAAAACTATCTATTCAACTTTTGATTATAGACCCCTTTATTCTGTTATTAACCAACAATCACATTTTATAATGGATATGATGTCCCACGTCGTTCACAAAGTCAATGGAGTAAGTCTTCACTACATCCGCTTTTTCCCTCTTTCAAAAAAGTACACTATGCTATATTAATTCCATGCTTCTTTTTCATTCCAGAAATTAAAAAAAACCTTCAGATTTTTTCACAACACATCAAACTGCGGAAGTTGGATTAGTAATTGGCACAAAGATCAAGTCATAAATAAATCAAGAATAAATCAAGATACAATAATATTTAAATAAAACTGCTTTGATAAAATTTCCTTCAAATAGAGTTCTATTTTCGCTCGTGAAATTTAAAAAGAAAGGAGGTGTGAGGGTGTCACATTTTACATTTTAAAAGAATTAAAGGGTATTAGTTCGTTATTGATGAAAAATTGTGAAAATTAATTAAGTCTGTTATCAAAAAAGGTCGGATATTGCAGGCACACATTAATTTTTGTTTGAGCCCATTATTTCGATCTTTGGTCATAGAGGAAGGAGTAAAATTATGAAATGGAAATCATCCCTCTTTAGTTGGATATTGCCGAAATTAAAACTGAAATTGAGCAGGTATTTTTTCATAATTACTTTAGTCTTGTATTCTGGGTCTTTGTCTTATGCAGCAGATGATCTTTACAATGCGTTCAAGGAAGGTAAATTCAATGGGACTTTTAAGTTACTGGCCTATGAAAGGGATTTCGATTTAGAAGGCAAAATAGACTATAAAGACATAGCCATTGGAGGACATATGCAATATGAGACTGCTCCCTTGTATGGATTTTCTGGTGGTTTTGGCTTTAAAACTGCTCAAGGGTCACAATGGCATGATGAAGATTATGGGGTTTACCCATATATGTTTGCCACGGGTGCAACATCCAAAGATGCTGAGAACTTTACTGCTCTCAACCAGTATTATATCCGTTATTCAGGATACGATACAGAAATTACTGTTGGTGCTCAGTACGTAAATACTCCCTTGCTGGCAGGTAAAGACATCCGTCTAACACCAATATCATACAGGGGTTATACTTTGGTTAATAAAAGTATACCTAAAGTAGAGTTGCGGGCTATGTATATCACTGATTATATGCATTATGCTTTTGATTCATATGAACCTATTAGTACAGGTTTGAGGGGAGCAGCTAAGAATAGCGACGAAGGAGTCTTAGTTGGAGGAGTCATTTGGAGCCCAATCAAAGGCTTGAGAGCTCAGCTATGGGGATATAATTTCAGAGATGCATTTAATTCAATTTATCTGAGAGGCTCCTACCAGACAAAGCCCTGGACTGACACAGTAAGAGGCAATGGCAGCAAAGGATTTGGTTACAGTATAGATGCACAATATATGAAGCAGGATGATTCCGGAGACGCTATTGCGGGGAAAATAGATACAGACCAGATGGGTATAAGATTAGGTGCTTCAGCATATGGTTTCTATTTACAGGGTATTTTTGGAACTGTTGGTGATCAAACATTAAAGGGAATAAAATATGCAGCAAACTTTAGTCAAATGCAGGTGCAGGCTCTAACTGCAGCGGAAAGAGACGTATATGGACTCAAGCTGGGATACAATTTCGGACAAATTGGTGCGGAGGGGCTAAGCGCCTATGCATGGCATTCAAAATTTGACTCCCCTGATAGTGGTATAAATTCTGCTACAGATTTTACCGAAACCGACTTTAATCTCCAATACAAACTGAAAGGCGCTCTTAAAAACTTCACTGTTAGATTGCGTCACGCAATTATAGACTATGATGACTATGGTTCCAAAAATCAGGATTATACCGACTCCAGACTTTATATAATCTACCGTTTTTGATATCGATTTTTTATTTGAATTCATAAAAGTATTACTTAATAGGCCAATTATTTATTGTTAAAATAAGCAGTTAGGAGTGAAAACATGAATATTAAAGATATTTTTAAGGGGTTATCTCAGTTTTTTTTAGTTAATGTTATTGTATTATCGCTATTCGGTTCTTTAGCTTACGGCCAGAAAACAGACGCCGAAAAATTTACAGTATATAATCCGAAGAGTTGGATTGAACCATTTAATGCTATACCTATAAATAAAAGATTAAATACACTTGAAGGTAAAACAATTGTAGTAATGGTCGATCCAGCATACAAGCACGATAGACAAGTGATGGTTGAAATTAGAGATGAATTAATAAAAAAATATCCCAAATCAAACATTCAATGGATAGAGGAAACCAAGCCGCTTAGACGATTAAAGGTTTCTAAAATAGATGGCCTTGTTGTCGGGGCAGGAACATGAGGGCATGATATGGAGCATCAGACCGGTACGGTCTGTAAATTTGAAAAGCTTGGAGTCCCCAGTGTTGCCGTTTATGCAAAAAATCATGTAAAAGATCAACACAAATCCCTCTGTATCATGAACTTTGTTCCCGAAGCACGGGCGGTTTTTTTGGCGGAAGGTAAAACTGGAAAGGATGTAGTTGAAGATGTTGTTGCTGCTCTGACTAGGCCGAGGTCAAAGGAAGAAATATTCGCTGGATTGTATGAACCACCCAAAGAACCGCGAATTGCCTTGGAAAATGCAACCTATGATGAAGTACAAACGTTTTATGAGGGTGATTCTAAACGCTTTGAAACTATTGATCCAAGATCTGATATGACTGATGGCCTCCCCGTTGTTCCACCAACCGAAGAAAAGATATTAGAATTTCTAAAACATACAATCCACGACAGGCATAAAATTGTAGGTAGAATGCCCCCGTTGGGAAATACCTTTGACGTTGAGAAAGTCGCAATTAACGGTATAATGGCAGGTTGTAAGCCTGAGTATTTTCCAATTCTGTTAGCCATGGCTGAAGGGCTTTGTCATCAGGCTAACAATCAAGGATATCACACTACTACCGCTTTTGGTTGGATGGGAGTTGTCAGCGGCCCGATTGCAAAAAAAGTAGGCATGTCCTACCAAAGAAATATCCTTAATCCCGGCAACCCAGCCAATGCCAGCATCGGCAGGGCAATGAATCTGATGAAGCTGAATTTGGGAGGATGGGTGCGTGGCGTACGAATGATTGCAAATGCTGGTAATCCAGCTAATTACACATGTACCATAGCAGAGGATGTCGAAGGTTTGAAGTGGCCAAGTTTGGCAGAAGAACATGGACTTGCAAAAGGAGAAAATGGAATAACAATTTTTCACGGCATGAAATACATGGATTTGATGTATAGTTATTTTAAAAACCCATCAGTCTATCCTGGTGATTGGGGAAAACTCCGACCGGAACTCCAAAACAACCCGGAGCAGTGGATAGTGGATGGATTCAAAGCCTGCAGCCATCCAGCCGAATTCGGTGTTTTATTAGACAAAAAAACTGCTAATCAATATTATGAAGAGGGCATCAGCAAAGAGGACTTAAGACTCAAACTTTGGAATATGGCGGCTGTTACAAATGAGTGGGGCGTGCGCAATATTCCCTGGTACCATCACGGAATTGGGGGATTAATGGCACGAGCTGCTGGATATGAGGATTGGAAGGAAGCCCCGAAAGATGCTATATTTCACCTGCCTCCAGACCCTAAGGATATCAGTTTTATAGTAACCTCAAATTATACTTATTTATTCAAGTTAACTCACATCTGTACTGTATCTATAGACAAGTGGGGTACTGGCCCAAAAGCAGATGCATTTTCAAAGGCCCACCTTGCAGCTCAAAGTCTTGACGCTGATGATAAGGGGAAAAAAATCGTAATAAACGCTTTAGCTGACTCACAGCTCGTTTTAGCCGAGCCCGATAAAAATTTTGGACAGAATGAAAGGATGTTGAGCGACTTGGGCAAAAGCAGGGCAATCATAAAGTTTGACCTTTCACAAATACCGGTAAATGCTGAAATCAAATCAGTAGGACTTCAACTTGGCGCCCACTTAGTGCCGAAATACGGATGGTATGCTGGTAATATTACGATTGGTGTTTTTCGTTTAAAAAACGACTGGTCTGAAAACGAAGTTTCTTGGAATTTCCGCCATAAGGGAAAAACTTGGGATAATCCTGGTGGTGATTTCGAAAGCAAGCCTTCTGCTATTTATGAAATCACTCCTCCAACCTTTGGAGAGGTCGCCGCAGGTGCATGGATATGTGAATTCCGGGATAAACAGATGAAAGCGGACGTTTCAGATTGGATACAGAATCCGAGTCAGAATTCAGGTTGGCTGTTGAAGGTTGTAAAGAAAGAAAAGAAGACACAAATAGCGGATTTTGACGCAAAGGAAATTAATGATAGGGCAGATATGTTTAGGCCAAGATTAATTATTAATTATACCTTGTCAAAATAAAAAAATTTATTAAGTATTAACTAATTCAAACACATAAATCATGTGGGAGCGGCTAATACCCAACGTTTCCTTTTACAATTTGTTGTGCTTAGTGGGTTGTAAAAGCCGCTCCTGCAAATAATTATAAAATGATCGATTTCCATATCTGAACTTGAGTGCTTGCACAGTCATCAAACACCTCTTCCTGAATGTCGAAAACAGAATTGAAACTCAGAAACTTAGAACTATGTAATAATCTTTTCGGCACAGGAGGTGGTTGTATTCTAAAGCAATCAATAGGCGGTAAAGGCAACCTCGGTTTGCATACTGGAGTCTTATGAAATAGCTAACTATTGGAATCTGGCAATATGGAACTACGCCATCCCTATCTCAATTGCTTTGGCCACGGCCTATACAAAGTCATTCGAATTATCTTGAGTTTGATCTTCGTTTGGTCTGGAATCACAAAACTCATTGATCTACTGGGTTTCGCACTTATCATTGATAAGTACGGTTTGATTCCGGAGGCAACTGTATTACCGGTTGCAATGATTATAATTTTTTTTGAATTAGCAGCTGGCGTAGGACTGATCTTCGACGTTCAGTGGTCTCTGGGAATCATCACCGTTATGCTAATCGCGTTTATTGTCATTCTTTCCTATGGTTTATGGATAGGTTTGGATTTAGGCTGTGGTTGTTTTGGTAAAATAGAATCCTCTCAAAGCATGCGATCAGCTATACTCCGAGATATATTGATGTTGGCAGGAATCAGTTACCTAATAGCTTGGCGCAGTTGCAAGTCGTTGAGGCTTGTAAAAACGAGAAGAACCCTAATTTATTCAGTAGGTAGTATCCTTTTCTTTATTTTAATAATTAATCAAGCCCTAGGTATTGGTGATTTCTTTTTTACCAAGAGAAAAGGAATAGCATACATGGAGAATGGTCAATTTAAAAAAGCGGTTACAGAATTGGAAAAAGTTTCAGAGCATATAGATCCAGAGGTTCAGCTATCATTGATCGAATGCTATTTAAGTGCAAAAGATATAGGGATAAGTTTTGGTGATGAAGTTGCCACTGAAAAGAGCAACGCTTTAATCAGCAATCCTAAATATAAAAAGTACGAAAATCTTTCTGATCAAATCGCTTCGATCTATATAGAAAATTTAGATAATGTCTCCAGTGTTTATATTACTTATGATCGATTGCTAAAAGCCGACCGCTATGCGACAAGTTTGGAAAACAAAAGGATATTAGGTTTATTAGCAAAAGCGCTGTCAAATCATTTTAAGGATGATAAATACTATAGGAATCTTTTGATGATAGCAACGAAAAATTTATACGATGATCAAATACGGAATTAAATAACTTGACTTTCTAAAAAACTTTTAAGCTTGTATGGCCTATAGATGAGCCAGTAAATGTCTATGTTTGATCGAGTTCCATGTAGCCAAAAACTATTTATCTTGACAGTCAATAAATTTTTCTACAGCATAGTAAGAATAATGCACATCAAAGATTGCAGAATAGAAATTCTGTTTTCTAAACTAAACCAATTTTAGCTGAGCTAACTATAATATTTTTGGATGCTTTTGTAGTAAGTTGTTTTATATTTTTGTCCCATAGTTCAAAAAGGGGGACATATTAAACGCATGGCAATAAAAGTACTTATTGTTGATGATAGCCAGAAATTAAGAGAACTTCTAAGCGAATACTTAATGATGTCGGGGATGGAAGTCGTTTCTCTTGAAGATGGCGCTTTCGTGCTGGAAACTATAGCCTCATGCCGTCCGGATGTGGTGATTCTGGATATTATAATGCCAGGCAAAGACGGATATTTGGTTTTAAAGGATATTCGGGAACGATTTAGCCTGCCGATCATTATGCTGACAGCTCGTGGCGAGGATTCAGACAAAATTGTAGGATTGGAGCTTGGCGCCGATGACTATCTGTCCAAACCGTTTAACCCACGAGAATTGGAGGCGCGTATAAAGGCGGTTAACAGAACTTACCAAGCCGGTAAAATAAAAGAGAATACAGGTAAACATAATGAACTAAGCATCGATAGAGACAGGTCTATCAAAATCGGAGACTATCTGTTAAATTCTTTCGACTACACACTCAGTTACAAAGATCGTAAAACAGAATTATCTGCAATGGAATTTAAAATTATGGTGGCTTTGATGAGAAGGGCCAATAGAATTTTTTCAAGAGATGAACTGATGAATATTAGTGGTGGTCCAAATAATTTTGTCTGTGATCGAAGCATTGATGCCCATATTAGCCGTATTCGATTAAAAATCAAGGCGATAGGCGGAAATCAAGAGACGGTTAAAACCGTTCGAGGAATTGGGTATATGTATGTGGATAAAAACAATTAATTCGTTGATAAGAAGTCTGTATTTACGTTTTTATTTACGTCTGTATTTAAAATTCGTTTTGTTCTGTTTGTTAAGTGCTATCTTCACGTTTTTTTTAATTATTTATTTATTTGAATTGAATATCAATAAGCTTGTGATTTTTACTAATGAAATTCCAAGAGAGGGGCGTCTCACATTTTATAAACAACTAATCCTTAATAATGTTGTTCCTGCATATACTGTTAATGGGAATCTGGATATCGATCGTTTGGATAAATATTTGAAGGAACGAGAAGATATGTTCCATATTCGAGCTTTAGCAATTATAGACTGCAATAACAACATTTTAGCCGGTTTTGGCAAAATAAACATAGACGAACTCACCTTTGATCAAGAATTAAAATGGTATGAAATACTATTGGGAAATTATAATGATTATTTTTTCGACAGAAATGTGCATGATTATATTAATTTGCCGGGATATCCTAATGCTAAGCTGTACATAACAACTAGTGGCAGAACTCCTATTCTTTTTCTAAAAGTTGTTAGAAATATCCTTTTTATTAGCTTGTTTGGAATATTATCTACTGGACTAATAATCTATATCCCATTTATTTTATTTATTTTAAAGCCTATCAATAAAATGATGGGCACGGTTTACAGCATTTCTAAAGGTGATCTCACCAAAAGAATAGATATCAAAAAAGGTCGGGATGCGGTTCATCGTTTGGCGCACAGCATAAATAAAATGGCAGACCGTATCGAAAATCTTGTTTCAAGCACACAATCGCTTACTACCAATATTTCCCACGAAATCCGCACACCTTTAAGCCAAATCAAGATTGCCTTGGATATTCATCGCAGGGAGCTATGTAATTATAATTTAGATAATCTTACAAACAAATTAGACTTAATTGACGAGGACGTTGAAAAAATTGATAGGCTGGTAGATCAAATTTTGAAATATTCCAGGCAAGATTTAACTGAAGTTACCGAAAAGCCTTCATGTGTTTGTTTAAAGGAAATAATTCTCAGACTTATTAAAGAACTATCACCTGAAATTAATTATAAAGAGTTAAGAATTGAGACAGGTTGGAGAACACACAATTCGTCTGTTTGGGCTGTGCCGGAATTGATGTGCATGGCTTTTTCCAACTTATTTTCAAATGCAGTTAAGTTCAGTCCGGAAGGCGGTAGTATAAGAATTACCCTCTTGTCAGATAATCAGAAACAGACAATAGTTCAAATCGCCAATACCTGTAATCCTTTATCTCCTGATGAATTAGAAAAAATTTTTTTGCCATTCTATAAAAGCAAAGTAAATAACTCTCAAGGGACAGGGCTTGGATTGGCAATCGTGAAAAAAATAATTAATAATACCGGGGGAAAAATCAGTGCCCATAGGTGGAATAATCATGGGATTTGTTTTGAAATTATACTTCCATCGCTTTGTTGAATTCGTACAAAATCCTTTTCCCTTTTTTTAAAAAATAAAATAAGCTAAATGGATTCGGGCTTACATCTTGAATAGTTAATAATTTAGCGTCTCACAGAACGACTGTTTCAACCCTCGCCTTGACCTAATTTCTATAAATACCGAAGACACCTCAGACATCTCATATATAATGAAATAGCCCACCGCAAGCAGCAGGGTATCTTAAAAAGCATTGAACGCCCCAAGGGGAGGGGCCTTGTCTGCCTTTCACCAGCCTATGGATGGTTTACCAGCCTTTTACCAGCCTTTGGCTGGTTGGCTGGCTGGCGGATTGCAATCATTTACATTTTTGAATCAAAACAAATGCTCTTTTACTTGACTTTAATTAGATTCTAATCAGACCAAATTTAAATTAAGACAACCAAGTTATGATTGAAAAGATATGAAACTGAAATAAGCTCAAATTTAAATTTGAAAAAAATTCAAAAAATTTAAAACATGGTTAAAATAGGATGTCAAATTGTATTCGGGGTTGGTATCAGTTATTGGTAATGGGGTATCAGTTATAGGTTATCAGTTAATATTTATTTGTTTTGGTTGGGGGATAAAGACTGGGATATTTGACCAAAAGGCATGACTTCTTTGACTTGATTACGGCGTCGAATGATTACCTGCCCATATTTTTGGCTTGCTTGCGAGCCTATGTTTTTGGTTTGCTTATCAGTCTGCGGCTGGAACGAAAAGGAAAAGCGAGGAAATTGGGTGAATAGATTCATTGATATTCTGATCAAAGATACGGTGAAAAAAGCCATGCAAGCGAGTCTCGAACCTTTGCAGGAAACGAGCGCCCATCAACATCTTCAAGGGTAACGGCCTTTGATCTTTTTATAGCAGCCTCCACATGCTTTGTGAGGATTTCTGCAAGAGGTCTGTCAAATATCTCAACCGCCAGTTCAAAATTGAGCCTCAGGCTGCGGGGATCGATGTTGGCTGAACCTATATGCACGTAGTAATCATCAATAATAACAAGCTTGGTATGAACAAACGGAGGAGGCTGATAATAAATGCTGACGCCTCGTTCCAGGAGCTCCCACAGCAGATTGCGTGTCGCCCAGTGAACCACGCATAAGTCATTTTTTTCAGGAAGTATAATAGTTACCCTGAGACCGCGCAAGGCAGCAGCCTGCAGGACAGCAAGGAGCCCTCGCGGAGGAATGAAGTAAGGTGTCATGATAACAACAGACTTTCTGGCAGCTGATACAGCAGCAGTGAGTATCATGGTAAGCTTATCCATATCCTCATTGGGCCCTTCGGTAATGACGCGGCACAGGGCAGATCCTTCCTGCGCTGATTCAGCATGATCCGGTATTTTGTAAGAGCCGGTAATAAATCCCCAGTCCTCCATAAAAACATCTTCAATCTGTTTTACCACCGGCCCCTTGAGGCGGAAATGCATGTCAACAACACGGTCCGGATTATCATGGCGTTCTGCCAGATGACTGTCGCCGATATTCATTCCACCAGTGAACCCGATTAACCCATCAGCGAGCAGTATTTTTCTGTGATTGCGAAGGTTGATATGCAAAAAAGGGGGAATCAATCGCGGCGGGAGAAACCTCGCAACAGAAACGCCGAGATTTTTCAGGCGTCTGCCGGCCCAGTTCAAACGGTACAGGTCACTTAGGCCATCAATAATTACCCTTACATCGATGCCCCTCTGAGATGCACGTCCCAGCGCATCGACAAAGGTCTGGCCAGTATGGTTGTTTTCAAAGATATAAGTAGTCAGAAAGAGATAATTCCTGGCATTCTCAATTGCGTCAAGCATTGCCGGATATGCCTCTTCGCCGTTATTGAGAACTTCGATATTATTGCCGCCGACAAGGTTTCTCTTTGTAATAATATCTGAGACGTGAACAATTTCCGGATTTTTGATTCTATTAAGGATATCTGTGTCCGAGAGTGAGCGGATTGCATGTTTGTCCCATGCGACTGCCGCATCAGCATCCTGAATGGATGAACGGTGCTGGAGTTTTTCTGCCCGGGTTCTAACCCTGTTTATACCAAACAGATAGTATAAGAAAGGACCGCCAACTGGAATGAGTAGGCAGACAGCGATCCAGCCGATCGACGCCTTTGGATCGCGTTTTGAAGTAAGTGCGTGGACTGAACTGACAATGGCGAGGCCAATTGCCAGTCCGGACATTATTGTGTCCAGGATATTCATGGAATAAATAATCTTCGCTTCTTATGGAAAAGAAGCTTACATGTTTCGGGTATTAATTAAGGTTTAGAAGAAATATGTGAGACAGATACCTTTTTTCTCCTGTTTATCGAGATACAAATCTTGCCATTCTTATTACAGATAGTATAATCCCCATAATTTCAAGGAACGTAGATGTGAGTTCAAACGGGCGGCTGCTCAGTCAGGAAAAGATAATGCTACATGTACTTAATAAAATCCAATCCCGGGGATAATACAGCCAAAAGAGTTTCCAATTGATAAACCTGATACGATTTCACTGCTGTGGTAATAAATTATAGTTTCGATCGGTTTCAAACCGACTCTTAGTGATCCTTCGACTGGTAAGTAATAAGAGTCTTCCATGTAAGGAAGGCTGAAATTACCAGAAAACCCGCATCCCGAACCACAGTCCACAGAACAGCTGGACCTTCGGTTGCTTCTACTGAAAAACATCCGCAGTCGATGTCCAGACCCCGGATCCGGTTAAATACCAGGGCAGCGATAAAGACAGACATCAGTAGGGTACTCAGGACAGCCGCTCCAGGCAGCCAGAGCCCGATTATCAGACACAGCCCCATTAGAAATTCCAGAAAGGGAAGAATCAGGGCTACCAGATTGACCAGCACATTTGGCAGTATCTGGTAGTTGTAAACTGCCTGAGAAAATTCATGGGGATAAAGGATCTTTTCATAGCTGGCATACAGCCACACGGCACCCATAAACAGGCGCAAAACATGGTAGACAATCGGCTTAATCCGCGCGATTCCAGACGATACCTTCGTTGTATAGGCGGCGTACCCATTATTACAGGCCATTTCGCACAGAAGTGTCCCCTGACCGCAGTCAGAGGTTTCAAACTGAAGCACCGGATGATCAATTCGAAAACGGTGTAACAGTTCATGCCTGATTTTTCCTGCCAATTTTTCAGTGCTGCTGACCGGCTGATCCGGCACAACCACATGACAGGAAAAGGCGGTGCTTTTTGATGAAATCCTCCAGGCATGCAGGTAATGCACACCCAAAACCCCTGGCAGGCTGGCCAGAAATTCGCGTACCTTTTCAAGACTGATATCAAAAGGCGTAGCATTCATCAGAACTGCTGTTGATTCCTTGATCAAAACCCATGCGTTTTTGAGGATAAAAACTACGATAAGTACCGACAGAATAGGATCCAGCCAGTACCAGGGATAAATCAGCAGCAAAATGCCATTGATGAGAACAGCAACAGAGGTCATAAGATCGCCCACCATATGCAGATATGCCCCTCTCACGTTCAGGCTGTGGGCCGAATCCCTGTGCAGCAGCCACGCCGAAAGTCCGTTTCCAGCCACCCCCGCCCCGGCCAGAATAATAACAATAAGGCCGTCAATCGCCTGGGGATTAAAAAAGCGTTGAACAGCATGATAAAGGATTAATCCTGACGCACCGACAAGCAACAGAGCATTGATCAGGGCAGCCATGATTTCGGCTCGCCTGTACCCGAAGGTGTTTGATATGCTGGCTCCCCTCCTGCCGATGCGATAGGCGATGTAGGAAATAACGAGGGCAGTGAAATCGCTGAAATTGTGGACTGCATCCGAGACCAGGGCAACAGAATTGGCCAGAAGACCTCCGATGATCTGGGCTACGGGAATAATAAGGTTCAAAGCCAGCGTGACCAGCAGGCGGGAGCCGCTGGTATCTTCCGGTGCTGGCCCTTCAAAATGACCTGCAGTTTTATGGTTATCGTTCTGCCCGCAACAGAGGTCTTGATGATTCTGCTTGTCTATTGTCTCTTCCCGGCCCACGAAATCATTTCCCCACTTCCACCGGCATACCGGCATTTCGCCACACGGTCAGTCCGTTGAACAGTACATACACATTTTCAAAACCCATGTCTTTAAGAAAAATGGCCAGTTCATGGCCCAGGTCACAGCTTTCACCGTCACAGTAGGCGATTATAGCATTATAGCCTTCCAGTTTATCGGCAGTTTCGGCAAAATAGAGGTCTACCTTTTGCCACGGAAGATTGATTGCATACTGGATATGTTCTTCTTCGTACTGGCTTTCCGGCCTGGCATCCACAAAAAGTGCTGCACCCTGTTTAAACAGATGCTCAGCCTGTTCCAGGGGGATGCAGAGGCAATCTCCGGCCTCATCTGTGAAGTGCTCTTTCGCTGACCAGTCGCTGATAAGCGGGATGCCGCGGGAGCGAAAGTGGTTGGCACTCAGGGCAATCAAAGCCGAAAGCAGAATCAGCATTGGTATCTGCCATAAGGTCCCTTTCAGTCTATCTTGAAACATAAATTGTTCTTTTCCAGCTTTTTACATTTTGAGTTGCATAGAAAATAATAACAAATAATTTACTGCTTTAATTTATTGCAGCTTTTCATATCCCGGATGTCCGGATTTATGAAAATCAATTAATTAACAGCTATCGTCTTTTTAAGGCCGGGAATTGAAATCCGCATATTGTTCAACCCGGAACCCATAATTCCCGAAAATATCTGCTCAATTATTTCCCCCTGGCTACTGGATTATGCCGGTAATATAAATCGCAATCGTTGGGTGCAGTTTGCTGCCTGTGTCTACATACAGGACATCGACATAGTGTCCTTTTTCCTTTCGCGTATTTTCAACCCTCAGTGTACAGCCAGCATTTCCACCGGTGCAGCTTCTTACCACCTCATATTTGATAAACTCCCCGTTTTTTACCTTGATATCCTTGACGACAAAGGGATAATCCTTTCTGGGTAAAATCTCTACATCGGCAAATAATTTCTGGCCTGCCGGACCTGCCAGTTGCACCCGTTCCGGACGGATTTCCGCGAACTTTTCCACCGTGCCCGTAACGGTAACGGAAATTTTAGGCCGATTTGGATCATTGGTCCGGATATACACACTTTCCAGGATTTTCCTGCCGCCATATCCGCTTGTGTTAACTGCTACCTGGATGTTTCCCTTCTGCCCGGGAGGGATATGCCGTATGCTGGATACAGCAGTACATCCTCAGCCGGATTCAATCTTGACAATCTCCAAGATTTCATCGCCCCGATTTTGAAGTATAAAATCATGCACAATATGAGTGCCTTCGACCACCGGTTGAAATTCATATATGCCTTCAGAAAGAAAGGCCTGCGGTCCGCTCGCAGCAGAATCAGATGCATAACCTGTCACAGAAGCTGTCATCATGTATCCGACAATTAACATAATTATTGTCTTCTTCATATTGATATCCTCTTGAAATGAACTACCCAGCCGCAAGACTGCCTGTGCGTTGCACGCAGACAGGCAGCGGGGTATCTTGAAAACGCTGAACGCCCCAAGGGAGGGGCCTTGTCTGCCTTTCACCAGCCTATGGATGTTTTACCAGCCCTTTACCAGCCTTTTACCAGATTTTGGCTGGTTGGCTGGCTGGCGGATGAAAGGTAGACAGTTTAATGTCTGACAAAAAACGCCATGCATGTAAATCCACGCCAACAATAATCCTATGGCTCGAATCGATTTTGCCTCAGGTACCTGGTGAGCCCGATCAAACCGTCATTGAGATATTTAACATTAAAGCCATTTGTTCTCAAGTAGATCATCGCAATTATAGCCCGGTTCGTGAACGGACAGGCCGTTAAAAGGAGTTTGTCACGGGCAATTCCCCCATGCGTTTCGGCAGATCGTTTAATGGCATGGATATGCCTAACGGAAAAGGCGACTTGTCAATCTCCTGCAAAAAGAGAACATCCACCAACAGGATTTTTTTCTTCAGGCCTTTAACCAGCCTGGCGCTGTCTATTTTCATTTCATGCTGTGCACGCCGGTCAAAACCTGAAAGAAATTTTTCAAGACTGATATTATCAGCATAAACAATTGATCCACAACCCAAAACTGTCAGCAAAAGGATCAATACCGGGATTTTTTTAAAAAACATTGGAACCTGTTCCTTAATTTATATCCAGGATAAAAACGGGCCGGCAACAAAATAAACGCCCAGAAAGGCTATAATAACAGCAGCACCGCGCCGGAACCACATGCCTGCACCCTGCCATGAACTGTTTTCCGTGATTTTACGCACCATGGCCGTGGAACTGCCGGCCACGGCAATAGGCAGGCAGTGTCCTATTGCAAAGAGGATCATCATCACTGAACCCACAAGGATTTTCTGCTGCACGGTGACTATAGCCAGAATTGGCGCAATAAAGCCAAAGGTGCATGAACCCGAAAGAATGCCGTACGCCAGTCCCAGGCCAAAGGCACCATGGATACCGTGAAGGTTAAGCCGGTAGAGCAGTGATCCGGACATGGAACAGGCCTGTACGCCCAGCATGCCCAGGGCCACCCAGATCAAAATAATGCCTACAAGCACCTGCCACCAGTTGCCCACATCACCCAGCATGCGACCCAGCAGTGCACAAACAATTCCTACGGCCGTAATGGTTGTGAAAAGCCCCACGGAAAAGGCCACTGCATACCAGGCCGCCCTGCGGGGCTGCACAGCATTTTCCTGGCCTCCCACATAAGCAACAATCAGAGGAATGGAGGCCAGATGGCATGGAGAAAACAACACACTTACCACGCCCCATGCAAATGCCCCTGTGAATGCAATAGCCAGGCCGCCGCCGCTCATCCACTGGTTTACTGTAAGTAAAATCTGTTCAAACATATCAAAACTCATTCGTATTGGCTGCGGTACAATAATGTAGTTTAAAACATTGCCGGGATTAGGACACACCCAGTCGGGATAACGTTTCAACAATCCGCTTTTTATCCATGAAACCGGTATGACGGTAAACCTCCCGGCCACTGGCATCGAAAAATATCTGTGTCGGAATGGCTCGGATGCCGTATTTTTTTGCCTGACTGCGGTCTTTCCAGACATCGATGAAGATAATATCAGCCCTGCCGGCGTATTCCTTTTTCAACTCCTCAAGAATGGGCGCCATCATCTTGCAGGGTACGCACTTGGCAGCACCCAGGTCGATCATGGTCACTTTTCCGCTATTCGAAGTCCTGGTGGCCTGCGTTGAAGTGGCGATCGTTTCGCCTGCTGTTGAAACAGATTGAGACCGAATGGCAACGAATGCAATCAATGCCGCTATAAAAACAGGTGACGCGATAAACACTATCATTTTCTTATTTAGATTTTTCATTCCTTCACCCTCATGGCTGCGAGTTGTTGGTCCACGCCGTCCTGTGCGAAAAAGCCCACATGCCGGAACACCTCCCTGCCCCGGGCATCAAAAAATGCCTGGACAGGTATTGACCGGATTTCATAGCGCACGGCCGGAACCTGTTCTTCGTCCACATGTATGAATACCAAGTTTATCTTATGAGGATATTCCTTGCCTGATTTATTGATTAAAGCCTGAATGCAGCTGCTTGATCCATGTAAGAACCTCATTCTTTTTCGGAATCTTGCCTACCGACTTCACCTGACCGTCCACAACCACAGCCGGTGTGCCGAAGACGCCGTAAGCTGCAATCTTCATAAGATCGGTGACTTTCTCCACATCGGCAGCCACTCCGGATTCATTAACAGCTTCCTGAACAATCTTTTCAGTCTGCTGACATTTAGCACAACCAGGACCCAACACCTTGATCTCCATATATACTACCTCGCTTGTTATGTCGTTTTTTGTTCAGCCTCCTCAGCCAGGCAATCAGCTCTACCTCAGGGGGTATAATTCATGTTTACTTTGCATTTCCATAACCGGCATTATATCTTTATTGTCATTATTACTCCGGCGATTAAAAACATCAATCGTCATGCCGGACTTGATCCGGCATCCAGTCGAAATCATTGTGGATTCCGGCTTTCGCCGGAATGACAACATTGACATATATTATTGCCGGATTAATAATTCCGGCTGGCCGTTCTATGCTATGATCCACCCATAGATCATTCCTGCTATTGTTGAAAGAACAACAATAATGGAGCAGAAAGCCGCCGTTTTTTTCCATCTATTTCTCCTCTTCAAGACGTTTATAAAATTTGGAACCAATTGTCGCTTCCAAACTCCTCCCACATCAGGGGCATTGCTTCTTTCGTGAAGGCAAGCTTTTCCTCACTGGTTAATTGCTTGAATTGATTCAAAAGGCTTTTTATAGACTTCCTCATTTCAATTGAAGCAAGTAATTCCTTTTTTGCGGCGCAACCCGTTACCTTCTGTCTTCGGACTGCCGCCTGACATACTTCCTGTATTCCTTCAGAACGACATAAGAGTATTCCCTGCGGGTGCGTTCCGAGGGGGGGATATAGTTCCTGTGGTCTTCAAGCCTCCTGATTATCTCTTCGGCTGTATTATCATCAGCCGGCCTGCCCTCAGCATAAAGTTCTGCCATTATCTCGTCCAGGCCGTAAACACCAGCCTCTGTATCATCGATAAATTTCAGCTTATGCCAACTAACTGTCGGCTTTGGGGGTACTCAGAACCCCCCTGCTCATCCCTTCTCGCGGTACAGGGTATCGTCATCATTTTTATCCTTTGACATATTACACCTTCTTAATATTTTTTACTGATTGAGGTTCTGCAGAAAAGCATATTGCTATTCTTCAACCAGTACCTCCGGCATTTTTTCAACAAAAGACCTTATTTCATCCCTGACTCGTCTGTATTGTTCCATGGCCATTTCGTCATCAGTGATACCTGACGCAAGTACTGGAGGATCATCAAAACCCCTGTGCAGGAGCCTTATTCTGGCAGGGAAAAAGGGGCACGATTCTCTGGCGTTGTCGCACAGGGTAACCACGTAATCGAATTCCATATCCCCAAGGGAATCGATGTCTTTTGGTTTTTGGGCCGAAATATCGATCCCCGACTCGGCCATTGCCCTGACTGCCCTCATATCAATCTTTTTAGGTTCCACGCCCGCTGAGAATGCCTTGAATTGATCACCTTTAAATGTATTCGTCCATGCCTCGGCCATCTGACTTCGGCAGGAATTGCCGGTGCATAAATACAGGATCGAATGTTTTTCAGTCACAGATCTTTTCTTCCTTATTTCTATTTCTGCATCGGTCGGACCAATCCATCATTATTCAGGTATAATAGACTCGCATTTCCCGGAAGAATCCGATAAAAGTGTGTACTCCACCCAGGAAAAATACTTACGTATTGTCCTGGTTTCCCCTGCATGAAGGCTTCCTTATATGTCCGAGGGCATAAACTTCGTGAGATCGGGCATCGATGAATACGGCTTCTTGATCCAAGCACAAATCCCTTGCCTCTTCCAGTGAAATAACCAGGTTCTCCCCCGAGTCCGAGATCAGTCTTGCCTCGGGAGACCAGTCCGCCACCAATGGAAGCTTATTGGACCGCGCCTGATTCGTTAAAAGACCCGCCATGCCTGCAAAAATAATAATCACTGCTGATTGCAGGACTGCCTGCCATATTTTCCCTTTAATTCGATCCTTTTTCATGAAAAAAGGATTCATCATGCCCTGTTTCTCCTTTGTATTTAAGCCGCCGCTGCTTCATGTCGAAACCAGTGGGTGGTTTTTAGACATATCTTGACCAGCATGAGCATTACCGGGACCTCGATAAGCACCCCTACCACTGTCGCCAAGGCTGCCCCCGAGGAGAGGCCAAAGAGCATGGTGGCTGTTGCAATGGCTACCTCGAAGTGGTTGGAAGCGCCGATCATCGCCACCGGGGCCGCGTCCCGATAATCAAGCTTCAGCCATCGGGCCAGACCGTAACCGATCCAGTAGATCAGATTGGTCTGTATGAAAAGCGGAATAGCGATCCAGAGGATCGTAAGAGGGTTAGAGATAATGACCTCCCCCTTAAAACTGAACAGCAACACCAGTGTGATGAGTAAGGCAATGATGGTGATGGGGGTCAGGATATGAAGGAACTTCTCCTTGAACCAGATTTCACCCTTGGCATTGATGATGGCCTTGCGCGAGATGTATCCGGCCACAAGGGGGAGGGCCACATAAATCCCGATGGAAAGCACCAGGGACTGCCAGGGAACCGGCAGCCGGCCCACACCCAGCAAAAATCCCCCGAGTACGCCATAGAGGACGAGCATGGTCAGCGAGTTGATGGCAACCATTACCAGGGTGAGGCCGTCATTTCCACGAGCAAGGAACCCCCACACGAGCACCATTGCCGTGCAAGGCGCGATCCCCAGCAGAATGCAGCCGGCCAGGTAACTTCTCCACAAGGGCACCTCCAGAACCTTGACCCCGTTGGCCATGATTACCTTGCCCGCACCGTAGTCCACGCCCACCGGCAGATCAAGGGCAAAAGGAATTTTAACATGATCTACGGCCTCAGGTCCGATCAAGCCGTAAAAAGCCGTGCCGAGAAAAAACAAAGCAATGGCGTACATGGTGAAGGGCTTGATGGCCCAGTTGAGAAAAAGCGTTAACCCTACGGGCTTAACGCTTTTTCCAGCCTTGATGACCTCGGCGAAATCTATCTTAACCATTATGGGATACATCATGAAAAAAAGACAGATGGCAATGGGGATGGAGACCACGGGTGCTTCCCCCACGTAAATGGCCAGGCCGTCCAGGTATTTCGCCACTCCCGGCGCAAACTTCCCAAGGATAATCCCTGCTACAATGCAGAGAATGACCCAGATGTAGAGGTACTTTTCAAAAAATCCCAGTCCTCTCGTTTCCCCTGTTACTTCAATTTGGTCTGACATAGGCCTTCTCCTCAATTGAAAAGTTGGTATATATCCATTTGAAACTATCCCGTGTAATTTGCAAGCTTCAGCCTTTCTTTCTCCTTTAACGCCGGGGAATCATCGTACCGCCCGCGATCCATTGGTTTACGGTGAAGAAGACGCTTTCGAGCATTCAAACCCTCCTCATAGAATTGACTAACTTACCCCAATTTTTTTGAAGACCCGGTCAATGTCCGTTTCCCCCATGAAACCCTTATGACTAAAGACCTCTTTGCCGTTATTGTCAAAAAAGACCTGAACGGAAATAGATCGAATCCCGAACTTCGCTCCCATGATTGGTTTTTCACGGACGTGCACAAATACGACATTCAGTCTGCCCGGAAATTTTTTTCTGAGTTTGTCCAGAACGGTTTGCATCATGTCGCATGGAACGCAGCCGCTTGCTGCGAATTCAGCCATGGTGGGTTTCCCATACATTCGTGCTCTGTCCACCGGGTTCTCCATAGCGACGCTATTTTGGGCCTCGACCCAGCTTTTATTGATACGAAGTTCGGAATGCCGGATCTGTTCCCTGATTCGGGTTCTTACGATGTCGGCCATCTCTTTGGCTGTATTACCGTAAATTTTAGTTAACCTCGCATCCTTTCATTGTTAAATTGAACAACCCTTAGCCGGACTTGACGGCTTGAACATAGGCTGAAAATACAATTTGCTCCGACCCCTCGGCGATATTCCACTGCCGGATGATCTCGTCGCTCTGCTCCTTATGCGTAATGGATATTTCCTGAAACCCCAGGTCAGCGAGTATCTGTTTCACCTCACGGGGTGAAATAGCTCCGGACACTCATCCGGTATAGGCGGTCGGATCGTTACGGAGTGCTTCGGGCATTTCTCCTGATCTAAGCACATCGGAAATAATGATACGGCCACCCGGCCTGAGGGAGCGATAGATCTCCGCGAAAACGGCTGATTTATCCGGGGAAAGGTTGATCACGCAATTGGAGATGACCACATCCACTGAACTGTCGGAAACAGGTAGTTTCTCGATCTTTCCCACGCGAAATTCGACATTGGATATATTCAGCTTTTCAGCATTCGCCAGTGCCTTTTGAACCATTTCGGAGGTCATATCCACGCCAATAACCTTTCCGGAATCGCCTACATGTCTGGCGGCAAGAAAGGCATCGAACCCGGCTCCGCTGCCAAGATCCAGTACGGTCTCTCCCGGCTTAAGATCTGCCAGGCTGATGGGATTTCCGCAGCCTAGACCGAGGTTGGCTTCACCGGGCGCAATAGAGAGCTCCTCCTCCGCGTAATCAAGTGCTTTTCCAATCTCCCTGATGGGGATAAGGGAATGTGATTCACCGCAGCAGGAAAGTGTACAACCACCGCTTTTACCTTCGGCAATCTCCGCGTATTTTTCCGCTACAAGACCGTATATGTGATCCCTGTCACTTTTCTGATGAATCGGAGATTCATCCTTATCGGTCATTTTTTTTAGCCACCCTTTGATCTCGTCTTTTGTGGGAATTTTTCCTACACTTTTGACTTCGCCATCCACCACCACCGCCGGGGTGCCGAAGACCCCGTAGGAGGCGATCTTCATGGTATCGGTCACCTTCTCTACTTCGGCGGCCACACCGGATTCGGCTATAGCTTCCTTCACATTGTTTTCCGTTTGCTGACATCTCGGGCAGCCGGGACCCAATACTTTAATTTCCATGCTGTTCCTCCTTAAAAGAAAAGTTCAATCCGCCATAGGCGGACGAGGGTTCGATCCTGCCTCAGGCAGACAAGTCCCCGCCCCTTGGGGCGTTCAATGCTTTTTAAACTACCCCACTGCTCTGCGGCGGGGTAGTTTATTGTTCCGGATTCCGCGATAAAGGCGGAAAAACACGCAAATCCGGACCTTAAGCTCATGATTGAGAAGCGGAATCGGCGAGCCATCCGGCAAGCTGACGTCTTGGCGGGACCTGGTCCCAGGACCTTGATCTCCAGCCCTTCAAGGGCCTCTTTTTCAAAGTGCTTTCCCCAGACTCCTCGGCCATCTCCGCCAGGACGGTTTCCAGCCCGATGATGCCAACCGGAAAACTCCCTGCCCTGATCTGTGTTACATCTTCCTGTGACATTCGAACCTCCAGTTCATTTTATCCTGCAATCCAGCCATAGGTCATGCCGCCGATAGTGGATAAGGCCACGATTATTAAACAAAAAACCGCGGTCTTCCTGGCTCCCATAACCCCGCCAATGACCAGCATGTTGGGAAGCGACAGCGCAGGCCCCGCCAAGAGCAGGGAAAGGGCGGGTCCCTTGCCCATACCAGCGCCGAGAAGTCCCTGGAGAATCGGAACCTCGGTAAGTGTGGCGAAATACATGAGGGCGCCGGAAACAGCGGCAAAGAGATTCGCCCAGACCGAATTTCCCCCCACCAGGGATTGAATGTAGTGTTCAGGGATCAGTGCAGGATGACCGGGGCGCCCAAGCATAAAGCCGGCCACCAGAACGCCCGCTCCCAGGAGTGGTAATATCTGTTTCATGAACCCCCAGGTAGACTGGACCCAGGTGACTCTTTCGTATTTGGCGAACCAGGCTTTAAGCATGAATCCGAGTATAATTAGAAGCCCGGCCGTGATATACCATTTTACAGCAAAGATCGCAGGCCACAGTCCCTTGGAGCCTGCTGCCGGTCTGGCAAAGGCTGCAAAAATCAGGATTAAGACCAGGGTCAGCATAAACAGGGCCTCTTGGGTGAGGGTGCGGCTTTGCCCTTCTTCATCCGGGAGATATATTTGTCCGGCCGTACGGGCTGCGTCGTCTTTCCTGAAGAAAAAGGACATGAGGAGACCGGTAATGACGGCAAAAAAGACTGCTCCCACGGCCCGGGCAACACCCAGTTGCCATCCAAGAATCCTTGCCGTAAGCACGATGGCAAGCACATTGATGGCTGGCCCCGAATAAAGAAAGGCCGTGGCCGGGCCGATTCCGGCGCCGCGGGTATAAATCCCCGCAAATAAAGGAAGTACGGTACAGGAACAGACAGCCAGAACCGTACCGGAGACCGAAGCCACTGAATAAGACAGTATCTTTCTTGCCTGAGCCCCGAAGTATTTCAGCACAGATGCCTGAGACACGAAAACCGCAATGGCTCCGGCTATAAAGAAGGCGGGGATAAGGCAAGTCAGAACATGTTCCCGGGCGTATTCCTGCAACATCATGAAGGCCTCAAGGCCTGACTGGCGAATTGTCTCATTTGCCCATGGAATATAGTAGGCTGCCACGAAGGTCAGCACAATTATCAGTAATCTGGTCCGCTCTTTCATTGACAGAATCTCCTCAGATAAATAGCTATATGGCAAAATATAGATATAAAAAGATAAAAATATTCTGTTATCTTTTGCAGATTTCCCCTCTCCGGATATCTGGCAGTCTATTAATGATCTCCTTGACCTCAGAGCCTTCTTCCAGCCAGTGCCGAAGGTTGTCCATAAGGCTGGATACGTATGGGGATTTCATTCCATCCTTAAGTAAACAGTTTACCCAGAGCCCATTTTTTTTGGTATTCTAATATACCGGCATCTTCTAATATTCTCAGGTTCCTGGAAACAGTGGGCCGGGAAACCCCTAGGGCTTCCCACATCTCGCAGACGCACATTGTTTTGTGCTGGAGCATCTTGACGATCTTGACCCTGTTTGGATCCGAAAGGGCCTTCATAACCTTGATGAAAAATTTCATAGGGAACCATCCAATATATTCACTGTATGGAATATAGTATCAGATCTGTCCGACTGTCAAGGATTTTTTTGAACGTGTGAAAGGTGTAATATCTCTTAGTATTTCTTAATGAGACTACACATTCGCTGGGCTACAGTTCGTTCTTTTCTTCAGACGCACATTGCTATCAGCGCGTATCTTCCGACAACTGACGGAAAAATGATTCATCTTCGTCATTGCAGCATCCCCACTCCAAAGCAGGCGGAGATATATGGCGCCCTGGGGATTGCCGGCATGCCCTTTAAGAGCGTAAAGATAGAAATGTAAAGAGATAGTGCCCATACATTTGACCCTCTGGAACCTAACTGAATGATATCATTGGATTTATGTTCAAAACAGTGTTAAGCTTGGGTTAAGGATTGTAGCGGTTATTTTATTATAATTCAGGAAGAATGAATCAATCCGCCAGCCAGCCAACCAGCCATAGGCTGATAAAAGGCTGGTAAAAGGCGGACGAGGGTTCGATCCTGCCTCAGGCAGACAAGTCCCCGCCCCTTGGGGCGTTCAATGCTTTTTACGATACCCCGCTGCTCTGCGGCGGGGTAGTTTATTAATGAGAGTATTGACGGTTTTTGAAGCTAAAGTAGCAGGCAGGAGAGAAGCAGATGCGGGAAACATGGAAAAGATAAAAGACGGTGGAAAGATGAATTATCATAATATGATATCATTATTTGACACATGGTTCTATATTGGCTAAAAAGGCATTTGATGACTTTTATGAGTTTATCAAGTATCTTGAATGCATAAAAGGTTAGCATTATGCTCGTAAAGGTTTTATAATATTACGATATTCTTGTTTTTTTAGTGAAAAAGTTTTCTTGTATTTCAATCCATATCTTTATCCGTACAAAAATTAATTTCTTATGACCCAGGAAAGAGAAGCAGTATATCTGATAGACGGAAGTTCATATATTCACAGGGCCTATCATGCGATAAGGAACCTTGCAAATTCAAGCGGCTTCCCCACGAATGTAATATTCGGCTTTACAAAAATGATCCTGAAGCTCCTTGCCGACAGGAACCCCACGTATATTGCAATAGTTTTTGATTCAAAAGGACCGACTTTCAGGCATGAGCTGTATCAGGACTATAAGGCAAACCGTCCTCCGATGCCTGAAGACATGGCTGTGCAAATCCCTTTCATCAAGTCAATAATTTCAAAAATGAAGATAAGTTCTATTGAAAAACAGGGTTATGAAGCTGACGATATTATTGGAACGCTGGCCAGGGTTTGTGAAAAAAATGGATTCAGTGTTGTAATGGTGACAGGTGACAAGGATTTCAGGCAGCTTGTTACCCCTCATATATCAATGCTGGACACGATGAAGGATACGGTTACGGATTATGAAAAACTGAAAGATGAATACGGGTTTGAGCCGGAAAAATTTGTAGATGTCATGGGGCTTTCGGGCGATAGTGTGGATAATATCCCCGGCGTTCCCGGCGTTGGTGAAAAGACGGCGGTGGGTCTTATAACTGAATTCGGATCATTTGAAGGCGTCTTTGAAAACCTTGATAAGGTTAATAAAAAGAAACTGAAAGAGAATCTGCAGAATTTTATGGAGCAGGCAGCCTTAAGCAAAGAGCTGGCCACAATAGATCTGAATGTTCCGGTTGATGAGGATATGGAACAGTTTAAGATGGGAACGCCTGACGGAGAAGAGCTCGCTAAAATATTCAGAGAAATGGAGTTCAGGGGATTATGGGAACAGTTTGCTTCCAGACAGGAAGGTTCTGCGGACTACAGGCTGTGTCTTTCAAAAGATGATTTGCGGTCACTGGCCGGGCAGATAAAGGAGAGAGGTATTGTTTCTATTGATACAGAAACTACCAGCCAGGATCCTATGAAAGCTGAACTTGTGGGCATTTCATTTTCCTTTGAAGAAAAAAGCTCATGGTATCTGCCTCTCGGTCATCTGTATCTGGGCGCCCCTCCTCAGCTCAAGCTTCAGGATGCCAGAGATATCCTGGAAGATATAATTGAAGATGAGCATATCTTAAAAATCGGTCAGAATATAAAATATGATGCAGAGGTCCTGAAGCGTCACGGAATGGAACTGAAAGGAATCAATTTCGATACAATGATTGCCTCCTATGTCATTAATCCGGGTCTAAGGCAGCACAACCTTGATTATCTGGCCCAGCATTACCTTAATCATAAGATGATTACCTATGAGGAGGTTACAGGAAAAGGCAAAAATGCGATTAATTTTTCAGAGGTGGAACTTGAAAAGGCCAGGGACTATTCCTGTGAGGATGCTGATATTACATTCAGATTGATGATGATCCTGGATAAGAAACTTAAAGAAGATGGAAATGAAGAACTCTTCTATGATATGGAGATGAAACTCCTTCCGGTTTTAATGGATATGGAGATGACAGGCATCAGGATTGACGGTGATTATTTCAAAAGGATGTCCAGGGAGTTTTCCGAGCAGCTTAAGACGCTGGAGAGGAAAATCTATAAAGAGGCGGGTATGGAATTTAATATCAACTCTCCCCAGCAGCTTGGATACGTGCTTTTTGAAAAACTTAATCTGCCCACTCAGAAAAAGACAGTCAAGACAAAGAAATACTCAACAGATGTCAAGGTGCTTAAAAAATTATGCGCTTTTCCTAATAAAACTCCCAGACTGATGCTGCGGTACAGGACTTTATCAAAGCTTAAATCGACTTATCTTGATTCACTTGTTGAAATGGTGGACAAAAGTACCGGCAGGATCCATACCTCCTATAATCAAACTGTTACAGCAACAGGACGCCTAAGCAGCAGCAATCCGAATTTGCAGAATATTCCCATTAGAGGAGATGAGGGCCGGGAGATCAGAAAGGGTTTTGTGGCTGAGGACGGGTATTGTCTGGTCTCAGCTGACTACAGCCAGGTTGAGTTAAGAGTCTTTGCCCATTATTCACAGGATAAGGCGTTTATTGATGCATATAGACAGGAAGAGGATATCCATGGCATAACTGCCTCAGAGATCCTGGGCGTCGATCGTGAGTCTGTAACACCTGAAATGAGAAGAATTGCGAAGGCGATTAATTTCGGCATAATTTATGGCATGGGACCGCAAAAGCTCAGTGATGAATTAGGGATTGATCTGAAAACCGCAAAGGATTATATAAAGACCTACTATGAAAGGTATAAGGGTGTGATGAGGTACAAGGAAGAGATGGTTGAGACGGCGCGCAAGAAAGGCTATGTTTCAACTCTTTTTAACAGGATAAGATACCTGCCCGATATTAATCATAACAACAGGGTTATCAGGGCTGAAGCCGAGCGCATGGCAGTTAATACCCCTATTCAGGGAACAGCGGCGGATTTGATAAAAAAGGCCATGATTAATATCTATGATCGTCTTGGAAAGGAGGGATTCAAGGCCAAGATGATTCTGCAGGTTCATGACGAGCTTGTTTTTGAGACTCCCGAAGATGAGGCCGATAAATTGATTCCCATGATCAGGGAAGAAATGGAAGGCGTTTATTCACTGCGTGTCCCGTTAACTGTGGATATTAACAAAGGGCTGAACTGGGATGAGGCTCATTAGAGGCCTTAACGCTTTCAGGGGCCTGATAAAAACCGAATAAAAACAACTCTTCTCATTTCGAATATCAGGGAAAAAGGTAGAAATTTCAGCCGCTATGGCAGATAAATCAGGTGTGAACGATATGCTTGCAAGAAAAAAAACAGAGGATAATGAAAGCAGTCAGGTATATATTGGAATTGATGCCGGATCTGTAAGCATCAACTGTGTTGCAATAGATGAAAAAAAGGAAATTTTATATGAGGCCCCTTACACTCGCCATTATGGTAAGGTGAAAGAACTGGTTTTTGAGATTGTCAAGGAACTTTATGCAAAATACGGAGAGAAAAAGATACAGGCAGTATCTTTTACCGGAAACCATGCAAAAAGTATCAGTGAAAAACTCGGCACATTTTATGAATTTGAAACAATAAGCCAGGTCCTTGGTGCCCTTTCTGTCCAGCCTGATGTTAGGTCAATAATCAGCATGGGAGGACAGGAAACAGCCCTGTTTCAAATAAATCATTTTGTATCTGATGGCATGTCAGATAACTCCGGCTGGGAATTGGAATATTTCAAAACAAATGGACCGTGTGCCTCAGGGACAGGATCTTTTATCGAACAGCAGGCCGAAAGACTGGCAACATCCATTTACAGCGAGGAATCGGATTTAGCCAGGGGGCATATCGACAGTATACTTTCCGAGTTCATCAAGCTTGGCTTAACAAGTAAAAAGCCTGCCAATGTAGCTTGCCGCTGCACTGTATTCACAAAATCCGATATGATACATCTTCAAAACAAGGGAGAGAGACTTGAGGATATTATCAATGGTCTGCATGTTGGAAATGCCAGAAACTATATCAGCACTATAGTGTCCAATCGGGTTCTGGAAGAACCGATCATTTTTATTGGCGGGCTTTCATTGAACAGTCTTCAGGTTAATGCCTTCAGGACATATTTCCCGGAGCTTATCGTACCTCCGCACAATTCATCAATAGGCGCTCTCGGTGTTGCCTTACAGGCCCTTGAGTCTGATATAAAAAATGTTCCTGATCTTGAGATACTGGAGCGTGCCGGATCTGAAGACGGTATTTCCGTTCCATTTGCACCCAGGCTTGAATTAAAACACACCCTGTTTTCCAGGACTCATGAAATCGAAAAAAGGTCTTTTTCCGGAAAGACAAGGGTATTTCTCGGTATAGATATAGGGTCCACGACTACAAAGTATGTACTGATAAATGAATACGATGAGATTATCAAGAAAAACTATGTTCTTACCCAGGGAAAGCCGATAGAGGTTACCCAGCGACTCCTCGGCGAAATGAGGGATGATCTGGGCAGGAAGATTGAGATTGCTGGTGCGGCCACAACAGGTTCAGGCAGAAACGTTGTCGGAGATTTTCTTAATGTTGATCTGATTATTGATGAAATTACGGCACATGCAACCGGTGCAGTTAAAATCGATCCGGATGTGGATACGATCTTTGAAATCGGAGGACAGGATTCGAAGTATATCTATCTTTCAAATTCCTATCCTCTGGACTTTGATATGAACAAGGTATGCGCTGCCGGTACGGGAAGTTTCCTGCATGAACTGGCCAATAAGTATGGAATCAATATAGTAGGAGAATTTGAAGAGATAGCACTTTCGTCAGATTCTCCGGTAAAGCTTGCTGAGAGATGCACTGTATTCATGGAATCAGACCTCGTATCCTATCATCAGAAAGGAGTAGACCATAATGATCTGATGGCAGGACTGTGTTATGCAATTGTCCACAATTATCTGAATCGCGTGGTTGGAAAGAGAAAGATAGGACAAGGAGTTATGTTCCTGGGAGGTCCTTCATTGAATAAAGGTGTTGTGGCTGCATTTGAAAATGTCCTGGGTCGAGGCCTTACAGTACCGCAACACAGAGAGGTTCTGGGGGCATACGGGGCCGCTCTCAGTGTTAAAGAAAAAATGATGCTTGATAAAAGGGATAAAAGCACATTACGAGAGCTTGACAGCATAATAAAAGACCGTTTGGATTATACGGAAAAGGTATGTCATGCAGATAAAAACTGTCATAACCAGTGCAAACTGAAAATCTATGATTTTGATGGTCGACGCAGTGTATGGGGTGGCGAGTGCGGGCGATATGAAGTGGTAAGAACCGGAGGAGCAAAAAAAGAGAATCTTTTTGAAATGAGGCAGAAAATACTGCAGAACTATCTGGCCGGTGTATGCGAAGAATTGTCTGATGAAGCGTTGATGGAAATTGATGCCCGTCCGACCGTAGGAATGCAGAGGGCGCTTTACGGTATTCAGACAGCCGTGCTGTGGGCACATTTCTTTGATCAGCTGGGTTTCAGGCTAATTATGACCCCGCCTACCAATATGGAAATATCCAGAAAAGGGATTGAGTCAATGGTGGCTGAAACCTGCTATCCGGTAATGGTATCCCACGGGCACATCAGGGAGCTGATAGGCAGGACAAAATACCTTTTTATCCCCACGATTATCAATATGTCAGGGCCTGAACTTTCGGAAGCATCGCTATACTGTCCCATGCTCCAGAGTAATTCATATATGGTACGTTCGGCTCTTAACATTGATCCTTCATCGATATTGAGTCCTGCAATTCATTTGAAACATGATCCGGAAAAGCTTGCCCTTGAAATATGGCAGCAGATTCAATCAAAGCTCGGAGTAAGAAAGTCCGATGTTAGAAAGGCACTTCTATATGCAATGGAGAGGCAGAGACAGTTTGAAGCGGAGCTTTATAAAGAGGGAAGTGATATTTTGGAGGCTCACAGTCAGGACGAACCCTTTGTTGTTGTCACGGGGCGGCCATACAATCTTTATGATGAACGGCTGAATCTGAGGTTGGGCCAGAATTTGTCCCGGATCGGTGTTACGGCATTGCCGATGGATTTTATCGATGTGTCATCCGTGGATCTTTCGGATTTTCCGTCCATGTACTGGGGGCTTGGTGCAAGGATATTAAGGACAGCCAGGTTTATTAAAGAGAATGATAATTGTTATGGTCTTCATTTGACGAATTTTGAGTGCGGGGCTGATTCTTTTCTGGAACATTTTTATAAGCACATTATGGATGATAAGGCATATTTGATACTTGAGCTGGATGAGCACAGTGCCGTAGCAGGTGTTATGACAAGGCTTGAGGCATATAAGAATGTTATAGACAATACCATGCAAAAGGGTAGAACAGACATGGATATCGATTTGAAGATGGCTAATTGAGTAAAGCTGACAGGTTATAGGTAGCTCATAATAGTTGATGAATAACTGAATGCTCAAGGATTGCCCGTCAGGGTTTCTTGAGGGTTCAGCCCCGAGATGTCGGATAGAAGCGTAAGATTAGAATAACCAGGCTTATGCGGGCTCTTTAGTAAGTCTGCATATGTCTGAGTCATTCACAAAAGACGGCAGGTTGGCAACGTAATCCTGTAGTAGCAAGCCCCCTCGTATGAGTGATCGTTCAGCATTAGGTCAATCCCTGCCTGTTAGTGGGGCTAAAGAAATAAGGGATCGCAAATGCCCTTCAGAGTTTTTTCGATGCAGACTTACGAAAGAGCCCGCATAAGTCCGGCTGTGTTTTTAGATAATAGGAAAAAAATAGTTTTGTCATTTCGAAAGAATTTACCAGGCCGTGGGCGAGAATGAACCAATAACTGATAACCAATAACCTATAACCAATAACCAAACAGAACAGAGAGAATATGGAATCAGGCAATGTTTTAAGTTTTAAATCCCTAACCAGCAATGTGGGCCGGTTTAACCTTAAGGGTAAATCTGTACTTATTCCCGAGATGAACAGGATAGGAAGCCATCTTTTAGCGGCAACCTTCAGGGGATTTGGTGTGAATGCAAAGGTTATGAATACATGCCACGGCCTTGATCTGGGAAAGGAGTACACTTCCGGAAAAGAATGTTATCCATGCCAGATTACGATGGGGGACATCCTCTATTTTACTGAAAAAGAGAAGGAAAAGGCAGGGGCAGGTTTTAATCCTGAGGATTATGTATATTTTATGCCCGAAGCCGATGGGCCCTGCCGCTTCGGGATGTACAACAAGTTTCAGCGAATTGTCATGGATTCTATTCCCGGGCTGGATAAACTGAAAATAGGTTCAGTCACTACGGAGGATGGATATTCACTTGCAGGTGTTGTTGATAATAAGAGTGTAAGGGATCTTAAGAAGGTCGCCTTTTTTTCTGTTGTGATAGGCGATATCCTGGACAGGCTGCTCTGGAGAATCAGGCCCTATGAAAAGGAACCCGGAATGGCGGACGGCTTTATTGAAAAATCCATGCGGGTTACGGAGGAAGCATTTGAGAGGTACGGTAAAGCAAAGGATTTTGATAAAATAATTGACAAAATAGAAGAAATTATCGGGCAGGCAAAGGATATTATTGATCATAAAATCCCTCGCAAACCTCTTATCGGAGTTGTCGGAGAAATCTATCTCAGGACGCATGTACACGCCAACCAGGATACGATAAGGATGCTGGAAAGATACGGTGCCGAGGTAGTGAATGCCTCCATTACAGAATGGGTGAATTATATATCCTATGACAGATTAAGGGATTCAAGGATAGAATTTGGTTTGAATCGTAAACTGTTTAGATTAGGGCCAATGAAAGATTCTCTTAAGAAGATGCTGGGTTTTAAAGTGGAGCTTTCTTATCAGGAGCTTGTGCAGAAGAGGGTATACAAACGTGTTAAGACAATGATAGATCTGGCCGAGGACCATAAGGTGGAGGATCTTGAGAACATACTTGAAGAAGAAGATCTCTTTTCCTTTGATGTGGGTACGGAGGCATGCCTGAGCATTCCAGGTATCCTTGAATATGTCAGAGGGGGATATAATGGAGTTGTAAATATATATCCCTTTACCTGTATGCCCAGCACGATTACTTCTGCAATTATAAAACCCCTTATGAATAAACTGAGGGTCCCATATCTGGATTTAGCATATGATTCGAGCTTCCAGCCCGGGAGGGAGGGCGCAATCAGAACCTTTATGTACCAGGCACATCAGCACTTTGAACGGAATGGTCGAAAGGGGATGCCAGATTAACCCCATATTTGAAGATGATAATTTGATGGTAAATCACTAAATAATGATATAGACAGATGGCCTATGGCAGGCACTTTTTTCAACTCCGCATATGTCTGAGCCGTTATATTTGCCGGCAGTCTGGCGACGTAATCTGGCCTGTGAAAGAAATCAGATTTGAGTATTCGCGTTAAACGAAGTCATACCTGCCTGTTGCTGGTTAATGAAAATCGAGGGGGACACAAAATAAACTCCCGAGTAATTTTGATGCGGACTTGAAAAAGAACCAGCCATAGGCCGTTAGAAGGTTAAGATAACAGAAGGGTTTATGGTCTATGTCATTTCGAATCACGTTGAGGCGTGATGAGAAATCTTAAGACAGGGCTACATTATCAAGCCATTTAGTGTTAATCTATGCTGGTCAGTAAATAATGATCCAGACAGGTGGCCCATGGCAGGCACTTTTTCAACTCCGCATATGTCTGAGCCATTCATATTTGACGGCAGTCTGGCGACGTAATCTGGCCTGTGAAAGAAATCAGATTTGAGTATTCGC
>ERZ795057.737-NODE-737-length-32300-cov-8.384773_pt1 | contig 32300 bp, 25 predicted proteins | sample MGYA00375141_ERZ795057 | MGnify/ENA primary metagenome ERZ795057 (study PRJEB30186, sample SAMN05720163) | activated sludge metagenome | isolation source: Anaerobic digester | place: Hong Kong | collected 2015-01-26 ...
AAGATGATGGTTGAATTGATGAAGCCCACACCAAAAGATGTCATCGTGAAGTTTTCCGAAAAATAGGTTTGTCATACCCGTTCAAAATATGACGGTGCATTTTCCCAAGACGGAGTGATATAATATTCAGGGTGATGCTTATGGATATTGGAGAAATCATAAAAAAACTGGTTGATAAACCTTTAAAAGATGAGACGTTTTTGGTCAATCGTAAGGAAGATTTGAAGCAGCTTGAATTGATTGCGAAGTTTCAGCCTTTTGGGATTTTTGGTTTATGTGGCGAAACGGGAATCGGTAAGACGACGGTTCTGAACCTTTTAAAATTTCAGAATATGAAAGTGCTTATTGTCTCCTTAACCGAAAGAGAAAATAAAGATACGATATTATATGATTTGCTCTATAAGATTTCGGACTCGTTATTAAATGATGAGAAAACCGCTGTGAAGCAATCTGCAAGAAGAATTCGAGAATGGATCGTTGAGGAAGTTTCCCTGATAAAGGGGTTTTCGCTTGGTGTTTCACTGTTTGCAAGTGGCTCCGGGAATATTCAAAAATCTTCAACACCAAGGTATAACGTCTTCAATGCCAGAAAAAATCTAAGCGAGTTATTGGATATTTTAATTAAAGAATACGGTAAAGTTCTTCTGATCGTCGATGAATTGGATAAAGAGGAAAAGAAAGATGTTCTCAACGTCCTTGATTCTTTGAAAGGTGAACTTCAGAAAGAGAATCTTATTACACTTTTTTCACTTCCGTACAGTATATACAGAGAATATCGTCAGGATCGAATGAGATGGAATGCTTCCGGAAACCTGGAAAATATTATCAATGATGTGACTTTTTTGAGTGAGATAAAAAATTCGGAAATAAGAGAACTTTTAATGAAACGTCTCGGGAATAATATTCGCTGGTTTGAGTCCGATGCCGTTGAAGAGCTTGTTCTCTTTTCGGATGGAAACCCGAGAGATGCGCTTTGGATGTCTCAGAAAGTGACATTGGATAATTACGATTCAAATAAGTTGACAAAGGAAAAATGCAGGGCTTCTATCAGAAAATTTGTCGGGGAATATTCCAGTGAGCTTCAATTGACAGATATTCAAAAAAAGGCGCTGAAAGCGCTTGAAAGCAAAAAAGGCTCTCGAGAAGAGATAATTGACTTGATGAAACTTAACGATATTAAGCACACAACGGCTTATTCTACATTCAAACGATTAAATTCGCTTGGTTTGATTATCGAAAGACAAAAGGAATTTGTTATTTCGGGGAAAGCCAGAGTTTTAATTGAAGCATCTTAAATTTATCATCACGATTCAGAATTTGACGGTGCATTTTCCCAAGACGGAATGAATATAAGGAGGTAGAACATGAGATTCAGAAAAATTGTTTCTGTTGACAATACCGGGCTTGAACCTTGGGCAAGGGAAAAGTTATCTGAAATGGCGAATGAAGTTGTGTTTTATGAGGACTATCCTTCTGAGAATTCGGAGATTATTTCCAGAGTAGATGATGCGGATTGTGTCCTGGTCTCCTGGAATACACCGATTGACAGGGAAGTCATAGAAAGCTGTAAAGGATTGAAATATATAGGGATGTGCTGTAGCCTGTACGATGAAAAGAGTGCAAATGTGGATATCAAGGCCGCCCATGAGAATGGAATCAACGTCCTCGGAATAAGAAATTATGGAGATGAAGGGGTTATAGAATTTATTCTGAGTGAGGTGATCAGGCTGCTTCATGGCTTTGGCAAATACCAATGGCATGATGAACCGCTTGAACTGACAAATCAGAAACTCGGTATCATCGGTCTGGGCAGGACGGGGAAAATGCTGGCTGAGAGGGCAAAGGCATTTGGAATGGACGTCTCCTATTTCAGCCGGTCGCGTAAAACGGATTTTGAAGAAAAAGGGGTGAATTTCCTTCACCTCTCGGATTTGTTGAAAGAGGCGGACATTATTTCCACTCATCTCCCGAAATATACGATTGTACTTGAGAAAGAGGAATTTGAACAGTTCGGAAATGGAAAGATCCTGATCAACACCTCTCTTCAACCAACCTTTGATGTTCCCGCATTTCGAGAGTGGATCAGGAATGAAGGGAATTTTGCCATTTTTGATAAAGAGGCGATGGGAAGTTATTACGAAGAGTTTATCTCACTCGATCGGGTGATTTTTTCGAATATCGTTTCAGGCTGGACCAAACAGGCAAAGAAGCGTTTATCGGAGAAAGTTATTCAGAATATTCAGATTTATTTTGAAAGTTTCTGAAAAGAGTTGTGTTTTACGGAGAGTGATTTATGATCACGCCGGGAGTTTATTTCCCGGTTTTTTGTTCCGAAAGAATGCCGGTTGACAAATTCAGAGAAATGATATAGAATACATATATACTCATATGGGTATATGTACGGATAAGCGCTTAAATTTCCTGATGGAGTTGATCCTGTTGTTTGAATGGTTGGATTATTTAATACGGTTGCTGGTAGAGAATGTTTTCAATATTTCCATGGAAACTCAACTGGGCTTGAGTGTCCATTTTTTCTTTTACGATGTGATAAAGATCATCATTCTGCTGGGGATAATGATCTTTGCGATATCCTATATCCGCAGTTTTTTCCCGCCTGAACGTACAAAGAAGATCCTTGAGAAGTTTTCGGGAATAAAGGGAAATATCATGGCCTCTCTGCTCGGAATTGTTACCCCTTTCTGTTCATGTTCTTCGGTTCCGCTTTTCATCGGATTTGTTGAAGCTGGAATTCCCCTCGGGGTTACCTTTTCTTTTCTCATCACTTCTCCCATTGTCAACGAGGCCGCTTTTGCCATTCTGCTGGCGTCTTTTGGATGGAAGATCGCCTTGATTTATGTGATAACGGGTGTCGTTGTCGGGGTGATTGGTGGGATTATCATCGGAGCTCTGAAAATGGAGAAACAGGTAGAGGACTATGTCTACCGGATCCAAATGGGAGAGCGTAAAATAGAAAGTTTGACGCAGAAGCAGAGGCTCAGCTTTGCCTTTGACAATGTGAAGGATATTATCAGGAGAATATGGCTTTTTCTGCTGATCGGAATCGGGATTGGCGCTTTGATCCACGGTTGGGCACCCGCTCCGTTACTCGCCGAATATGCCGGTCCTGACAATCCCTTTGCGGTCATTATTGGTGTTATTGCGGGTATCCCACTTTATTCGAATGCCCTGGGAACCATTCCAATTGCCGAGGCTCTTATCGCGAAAGGTGTTGGAATTGGGACGGCTTTGGCGTTTATGATGGCAACAACGGCACTCTCGCTTCCCGAGATGATCCTGCTGAAGAAGGTCATCAAACCAAAACTCATTGCCACCTTTGTTCTGATAACGGGGATTGCTATAATACTGGTGGGCTATCTGTTCAATTGGATTGCTCCAATTCTTATTCAGACTGTTTAAAAACAGACCCTCAGGAGTGATTGTTTGACGATTGCATTGTATGTGATGACAGGTATTTTATTATTGTTCTCTTTTCTGAAAGACCGGAAAAAGACTTTAATGGCATTGAAAAAGGCATGGAAGGCTTTTGAAAATATTCTTCCGCAATTGCTTGGTATTCTGTTCCTTGTTGGTGTTCTGCTGGCTTTGTTCAATACGGATGTTATTTCGAGTCTTATTGGAACAGAATCCGGCTGGTGGGGTATTCTTCTGTCAGCTGTTGTAGGATCTTTGACACTTATTCCCGGTTTTGTTGCCTTCCCGACTGCTGCGATAATCCTTGAAAATGGTGCGGGATATATGCAGATCGCCGCCTTTATTTCTACGCTGATGATGGTCGGAATAATTACCCTTCCGGTTGAAATGCAGTATTTTGGTAGAAGGTTGGCGATTATCAGAAATATCTTTGCCTTCATTTTTTCCTTTTTCGTGGCCTTTGTAATCGGTAAGGTGGTAGGTGGTTTATGAGTATCATGAAGAAATATCGTTTTTTTCTGATTACACTCGGTATTTTTACGGTTTTATTCTTTATCAACAGAGAAAAGGCTGCAGAAGCGATACAAATAACCGGTTATTCGCTCAAAGAGATGATAACGGTCATTCCGCCAATATTTGTTTTACTCGGTCTTCTTGATGTATGGGTACCCCGTGAGCTGATGATAAGGTATATGGGAGAGAAATCCGGGATCGTCGGGATCGTTCTTGCGATCATTCTTGGGTCGGCAGCTGCCGGTCCTCTTTATGGCGCTTTCCCGGTTGCGGCGGTTTTCATGAAGAAGGGGGTTAAATTTTCAAACGTACTCATTTTCATTGGCGCCTGGTCAACGACAAAGGTACCAATGTTCCTGTTCGAGATGTCTTCACTCGGCTCGCTTTTTGCCTTTACGAGGTTACTGGTAGATATTCCGGGCATCATCATTATTGCCTTTATCATCGCAAGGATTACACCAAAGGACGAACTTCGGAAAATATATAAAAATGCGGAAAAATTTTAATACCGAAGATTTTGTCTGAAGAACAGGCCTTAAAAATCATTTTAAAATCCAACATCAAATTGAATAGCGCCATTTTCACTTGAAAGCATCTTGTAGAGTCTCAAATACAGGAATTTTTTTTATTTAAATGCCGGTAAATCATTTTGTCAATGAATAGTTCGGAAATGTTTACATCTAAAAATATAAATTTAGAATAAAACTGTATAATAAGTATGTTTTTATTTTTAAGAGATAGCGGAGAGAACGTGTGAAATGATTAAAAATATGTATAATGATAAAATAAAGGTATTGTTTAATATAATTATATTAACTTTACTGATATCTATCATCATACTTTTTTTTATTGATATCTGTTTTTATAATCAGATGGAAGGAAATACCACTCTTACGGGCTCTTGTGTTTTTTTTACTGGTTATCCGTTATTCGTGAACGTCGTTATCCTCCTCCTGCTGATAGTCATTTTTCTTCTTTATCGGCTGATGAGACGATCGGAAAAGATGGCGAGGGAAAACGGAGAGCATGTGGAAGATGCGTTGCAGGAGGAGACCATTCAAACGATGTTGAAAGTGTTGGAAAAACACGATCCGTATACAAAGGGACATTCCAAAACCGTAGCGGTACTTTCTTCCGAATTTGCGGCATTTATTGGCATATCCGAGAGGAAGGTGAAGGATATCTATTTAGCCGCACTTGTCCACGATATAGGGAAGATTCTGGTACCGAATTCCATCCTGAATAAACCTCAAAAACTGACGAGTTCTGAGTTTGAATTGATAAAGAAGCATCCCGAAATTGCGTATGAGATTCTGATGGAAAATCAGACGTTGAAGGATGTGGCAATCTATGTGAAATACCATCATGAACGATATGATGGTCGCGGTTATCCGGAAAATCTTTCCGGTGAAGAGATACCGCTTGAATCCAGACTGATATCTCTCGCAGACTCTTGGGATGCCATGATTACCGACAGGATTTATAAAAAGGGGATTTCTGAAGACGAGGCGGCCCTTGTACTCAAAGAAAATTCCGGGACGCAATTTGATCCGATTTTGGTTGATAAATGGATAGAGTTTATTAAATTGAAGAAAAACGATATATGATCGCGTAATTTAAAACCTTCTTGTATTGGCCGGATTCCCGTGATGGGAATCTTTTTTTTGGGTTTTTATTTAAGCGGACCGGTGCCAAATCGGATCTGACGGGTGAAGCGCTACGGGTCAAATAATCTGTGGGATAAGAGATCGTATGTGGCGGGCTTTTACGTTTTAACGAATTTGGATGATACTTTAAAATAGAAATGCTATAATCGCTTCGAAAAACTAATAATTGAAGGGATAATAATTTGACAGACATGAATAAAAATTTATATAAAAGTAGAAAATCTGTTCTAATGACTTTATGGGTCTTCTTGTTTATTGTAGCCACCTGTTTCTCGCTGGATCCCGCTAAACCGTTAATTATCAGAGATTATTCCGAGCTGTTATCTCTCAATGATCATTTTGAAGTGTACAGGGATAAGGATGAGGTATTTACCCCAGAGGGCATTTTATCAGGTATTTTTGACGGTGATCGAGTTCCGAATAAATCCAGTTATGGTTTTACGAAAGATGTTTTCTGGATTAAGGCCACTATCAATAATGAGACTATAAAAACAAACTGGATCATTAATATGGATTATCCGATGGCCGATGACCTGAAAGTCTTTATCTATAAAAATGGTGAGGTATTCAGAGAATACGCCTGTACTGACGATGTGGCATTCAAAGATCGTGAGATACAAATCAGGACGTTTGCCTTTAATCTGATCCTTTTGCCGGGTGAAACGGTCGACTTGGTGGCAAGGGTCAAAAATACCGGGACCATGCGATTTCCGTTTACTATCAGCGAATATGATGTTTTCCTTCACGATTATTCGACAAAGAGTATCATTTTTGGTTTTTTCTTTGGCTTTATTCTGCTTATGATTTTCCTGAATCTCATCTATTTCATGTATCACAGAGAAAAAGCACACGTGCTGCTGGCATTATTTGCCTTCTGTTATGCTCTTTTCTTCAGTGTGCAAAATGGTTTGTTCTTTGAAATCATGAATTCTATGGTAATGGATTTTAAATTTGATGTGTATATTTTCTCCGGCCTTGGGGGATTCGTTTCCATCACCTATTTCAGCTATTTTTATATGATTTATGAACTTGGAATAAAATATCGGACAAAACTCATGAATTTTTTGTCTTTGATGTGTTCTTCTATTATCGTCCTTTGTACTTTATTCCTTGATAAAAGCTTATCAATAGTTGTTTTTGTCGTCTTTTCCTTAATCCTCATCCTCCCGAACATTTTTGTTATCATAGAGTTTTTGGGGAAAAGAAATAAAAGATCAATCAGTTTTTTTGTCGCCTGGTTTATTTTCATCATTTCCGTTGTGACTTTTGCCTTGAGGGGGCTTGGCTATCTGCCGAGTAACGGCTTGACTATTTATTCACTGGAGATTGGGATTGTTGGATTGATGTTGTTCTTCTTCACGGCGTTGAACAATAAATTTAAATACCTTTCGTTAATTGCCTCTGAGGCAGAACAGAGAAAGATCGCCGAGGAAGAGGCGAAACAGGCAAATAAGGCTAAATCGGAATTCCTCGCGAATATGAGTCATGAGATCCGGACGCCGTTGAACGGTGTGATCGGTTTTACTGAATTATTGAGGACGACCCCTCTTAACATGACACAGAAACAATACACTCAGAATATCAACGTATCGGCACATTCTTTGCTGGGAATCATCAACGATATTCTTGACTTTTCAAAGATAGAGGCCGGAAGGCTTGAACTGGAACTGATAAAGACGGATATCAGTGAACTCGTAGGAAATTCGACGGATGTGATTAAGTTTCAGGCGGCTAAAAAGGGGCTTGAATTGTTAATCAATATACAACCGGATATACCAAAGCTGGTACTTGTCGATCCTGTTCGTCTGAAGCAGGTTTTGTTAAATCTGCTGAGTAATGCGGTGAAATTTACAACGAAAGGGGAAGTCGAACTCAATTTAACATTTGAAAAGGTGGATGAAAAACGCGGGCTCTTTTCCTTTTCCGTTCGTGATACCGGGATCGGGATAAAAGAAGAGGAGAGAGAACGTCTCTTCAAGGCCTTTTCGCAGGCGGACACTTCGACAACGAGAAAATACGGTGGAACGGGACTCGGACTTGTCATCTCGAGTATGCTGGTGAAAAAAATGGGCGGGGAAATAAAACTTGAAAGCCAATTCGGTAAAGGGAGCCGGTTTTATTTTTCAGTGATTACCGAGTATGAGTCGAGTAAAACGAATAAAAATATTTTAACAAAGATAGACAATGTCATGATCGTAGATGATAATGAAAACAATCGGGTAATTCTGGAGAAGAATCTGGAGCATTGGGGAGTGGCCTATGTCAGTTTTGACAATGGACAGTGTGCGGTGGACTATCTGAAGAAGAATGGTCCTTTCAGTGTTATCCTCATGGATTATCATATGCCGGGGCTCAATGGAATAGAAACCGTTAAATTGATCAGAGAAGAATTTTCACCGGAAAGGCAACCGATTATCATGCTTCATAGTTCTTCGGATGATATTTTTCTCCATGAACAGTGTAAAATGCTCGGGGTGAGGTTTAATCTTCTCAAACCGGTGAAGTCTTCTGAATTGCTTTGTTATTTAAAAAATCTGGATAAGGATCACCTCGAAACGAATACCGTTGAACCTGAAGATGACAAGCGATTACCGGGTATTTCGCCAAAGATACTGATTGCTGAAGATATGGCATTAAATATGCAGCTTATTATGACCATTACAAAATCAATGATACCCAATGCGAAGATTATTGAAGCGGAAGATGGTCTCGCGGTATTGGACCGGCTAAGCCATGAACAGCCTGATTTGATACTGATGGATGTTCAGATGCCGAAAATGAATGGGATTGATGCCACTTTAAGAATTCGGGAAAGCGAAAAAGAGACTGGGATGCATATTCCGATCATAGCACTTACTGCCGGTGCGGTGAAAGGTGAAGCGGATAAATGTCATGAGGCCGGGATGGATGATTTTCTTGCCAAGCCGATTAATCAGATGCGTCTGTTTAAAATCTTTAAACGTTATTTTAATGATTTGAAAAGGGAACCGATAGTTCCGAAGAATGAAGAGATTTCTGACAATAAGGTAAACGGGTCCGATTTTCCGGATACTCTTTATGGCGTAGATATAGAAGATGGATTGAGTCGTGTGTTAGGTGAAAAAGAGGTGTTTTTTAAAATCCTATATGACTTTGCCGATGAGTTGAATGAACTTATTTCTCAACTGAGTGTTGCAGTTGATGCGGAGAATTTTGAAGAGATGATCAGTGTCTCGCATAAGATAAAAGGAATTTCTTCTAATCTCGGTGTCAATGGAGTTTATGCCCTGTCGGAAAAAATAGAACTATCCGCAAGAAAAATGAAAGATTTTGATTATCCTGAAGTCTTTAAACAACTCGAAGGGGAATCTTCGAAATTCATAGATTCTGTTAATCAGTACAGAACGGGGCATCTTTCCGGATTTACAGATCAAAAGAAGACAGCAACCTTATCAAGGGAAGAAATCATGGACCTTTTAGATCGGCTGGCCAAATCAATTTCCGATTTCAATCCGGAAGCAACACAACTTATCGGTCAATTGTTAACGGTTTGCGGTGAAACAAAAGACTTGAAGTCTGTAAAAAAAGAGCTTGAAGACTTCAATTTTGAAGAGGCGGCAACCTTTTTAAAGTCATTCAGAGATAGTTATAACTAAAACGGAGGATACGCTTCAAAGCGTATCCGTCGCCGATTAGTCATCCGGACCTCCAACCTGACTCCAGTTTGTCACGATATCTCCCATTATATACAGCTGATATTTTTCCGCAACGTGTGTATGGATAAACAGATCTTTTTTGTCATAGTCCGTATGATTCTCTATTGCCACGGCAATACTCTTCATTACGGTCTGTATTTCCCCTTCAGACATAAATCCCGGAACGTACAGATCTACAAATACAGGCCTTTTTATACCCGCTTTTTCACAGCCCGGACAATAAATGGTCTCGAAATATGACCAGTAATAGGTGATAAAGGTCTCCGGTAAACCCGTCATTTCAGATACATCCTTGCTAATCAGTGGCAAAATAGAGTCTAAATCCTGTTCCAAAGGCAGACTGGTTATCTTAACCATGGGATCTCCGGTTACATCGGCTGAGGAAAAAAGAACACCGGAACAAAACAGTAATGCGAAAAAAAACAGACAAAACATAGAATTTTTCATACATCCCTCCCTTTATCAGAGCACATTTGAAAGATCCAACATCGCTTCTCTTTTTTTTATCTTTATATTCAGATAAAGCATATAAAATCCCGTTGTGAACACAAACATCATTTCCACAAGCCCATTTGGCCCCATGGTGATCATTATAAACGGCGGAATTGCAAGTGATACCAGAAAGGTAATCCATACCTTTGAAATCTCTTCTCTCTTTTTTGCGGTATTTGGAATTCCCGGGTAAAGAAACTGTACCAGTTTATACAGGGATAAGGCGAAAAATACAGGCGAAAGAAATGAACAAATGACATGAATGATAAAAAGTACCGGATAGTTGTCCTTTTGAGCCGGTACAAGAACGGTCAGTTCCAGAAATAGTACGGCCAGTCTTCTGTATCTGTGAGTCTTTTTATCCATCAACCGGACTCTTTTATAAAGGTATTTGATATATTTGTTCATACCGTATCCGGTTATGATTCCCCAAAAAATGAAATAGACCCAGTAATCATCTGAAAAGAGATTTCCAATATTCGATAAGGTGTACTCCAGAGGTGATTCGAGTGTCCCATAATCGGTTGTGAAAAAAAATACCGCGAGTAATAAAAATAGTGCGATTCTTCCTCTTCTGTTTTCTTTTCTCAGTTCTTTTCCCCTATCGTACATCTGAAACCTCTTTCCGTTATAATAAACACTGATGTTCGTTGAACTGATGATTACCTTTGAATTAAGGATTTAAATAAAGGCCTCACCGGTAAATAGAAATAAAATGTCAAAAGTTTTTGGAAAAGAGACAAGTGGAATTTAAAATCATGAACAGTATATCATTTATGTGGGGAATAAAAACATTCCGATCTGCTTTCAGCCGTTTGTCAGCTATTGCGGGAAAGACCAACGGTATTATATCAATAACGATACTGCGCAATAAACGAGTGATAATGCCATAAGGATATTTATCTTTTTCTGATGCTTAAAAAAGACTTTTTGAAAAAAAGAACCGAATAATGACCATGAACAGGTAGAGAGTAAACAGACAAATGCTAAAAAGACCGTTAATCCCATGATTACAAAAAGGTTGTCATAATAAGGTGTTATAAATGTGGACGTGATGGTTATGGCGTACAAAATCCCCTTTGGATTCAGAAATTGCAGAAGGACCCCGTGTGAGAAACTGGTGCTTTTTTTATGCGGTTCATTATCGGTATGTGGTTTTGAAACCAGTATCTTCGAGGCGAGCCAAAGAATATAAATCGCTCCTGCTGCAGTCATATACGGTTTTACCGATGGAAGGACACGATACAGTGTCACACTGAAAAGCATACTTAAGATCAAAATGATTAAAAATCCCACAAATACGCCATAATTAAATTTGAGACTCTTTTTAAAGCCATATCTCGTTGCGTTTGAAAGACTCATCAGGTTATTGGGACCTGGTGTAAAGGTTGTTAGAAATACGTAGACTAAAAAAATAGAAAAATCTGGCAAGACCACACCTCCATATGCAATTTAAAGACTTTTATGTGCTATATAATGGTCAATGGTATAGTATACAATATGTGCAATATATTGTCAAGAGGGGAACTTTAAAAATTCCCGGAATTTTATATTTTGAACTCCGGGAATCGTATAAAAGAGTAGAGGCTTTTTATCCTATTTCATCCCTTTTTTAGTAAGAAATGTCTGAATTTTTGAAAGTGTTTTTATTTTGAGGTAGAAAGCATCATCCTTACTCTTTTGTCCTTCAGAGTGGATGTTGCCAGTTCGTTTCTGTAATTCTGAAATGAAACCGAATGATTTTCTATGAGACAGATAATCAAAGATATACTGTTTGTTTTCGGTAATAAGAACTAATCGCATGCAGCTCATTTTACCTCTTTCTTGCAGGATTTTTCTTATCTCCGTATAGTTTATGGAGATCAAATCTTTTCCCCTGTGTTTGAATATCAAAATTCTTTTATTTGAAGTAAGTAATGTATGAATGTGTTTATCGTATTGTGCACGTGTGATAGCGGTGATTTTTTCATCCCTTTGAATAGACTTATTTATTTTTTCTATACCATCAATCCTATCGAAATGGCTATAACGCAATCTTTTGATCTGTTTTCTGAAATTCTCAGAATTATAATCCTGTATGAGAGTGTTACTCACATATTCTTCGATCCTCACTGCAGTTTCCTGATTGATTGAAAAACCGTTTTCCGTGGTGCTAATCATCCCTCTTTCTATTAATGGCGCGGTAATCAAATTAAAATTCTTATCAAAATCAGTTTCCGTATGCAGCCCTATTTTAAATTCACTCAACACCGGTAAATAGGACGGTTTGAAGTTCCACTGGAGAATGTCGGTTAATTCTTCCCGCGTTAAGGTTCCTTTCTGAAGTATATGATAGATTATCACAGCCCTGAAGGAATTCATTTTATTTTCCTTCCATTTTTTATCGAGGAACCCCTCATATTTTTCAAAATTGATGTCTTCCCCCTGCATGGAAGAAATGGTTTCTCTAAACAGCTGAACGGCATCGATAAAGATTTTAACGGCTATATATACACCAATGAGTGAATCTACAATGATGATTCCCATCATCGATAAGACAGCGCCTGAAATAACGGCTATGGCGACATAGATATGATTTTTTGAATCAACGGATTGCGTGATCAATGCAAAACTCTTTTCTCTTTTACCTGTGAATCTCTGATAAAGCATGAGTATTATCGCGAAAACAAGTGCGATGGTTTCGGTTACTATGACCAGATAAGGTGTTTTGATTTGTTCTGCGATACCGGTGAGACTTCCCGTTACACTGTTTATGCTGTCGACTCCAAGACCAATCGCCGTCAGAAACATCATGAAGATGATTACAAAAGTGCCAATAATCTCTTTATTCTTTTTAACACTCCAGAAAACAACCCCCGCTGAAAGAGTGTCAAGTGCTGCATCTGTTCCGTCTGCTATCAGTCCGACACTTCCACTCACGATACCGGCAAAGAGTTTTATGACAGCAAGAATGGCATCGATAATCACCGTATTTCGTGAAGTAGCCTCTACGGATAACAGGTTTCTGTGCATCCAACCGGAAGCCTTTTCGAATTTCTCACAGGTCATAGCCGATTCTATTTTTCCCTTTTCGGTCAGACTGATTTTATGATCTTCGATTAAGATCAGTTTTTCTTTTTCCAATGTGTTTATCTGCTGATCGAGATGAGCGAAAAAATCGTCTTTTTGATGATTTCTTCTGCCTCGTTCGTGAAATTCCCCATTCCCATAACCGAACTGTGAAGCAAACTTGAAAAATTCCTCCTTTAATTCATCTATCGAAAGCGTTTCTTTTTTATTCAAAAGCAGTAAAATCATGCTGCCTTCGTCTCTTCTATGATTCAAAATCATCACTCTCCTAAATATTATAGGCAAGTATACTACATATTTGATGAAATATAAAAAATTATGTCTGATCAATAGTATTTTAAAAATTGACACAGAGGGTGATAGTTTTAAAATTGTGTTATTATATGTGTTGTGAAACTGATTACTGTTCAGAGTCATTAGTTATACTGCTCGGAGGGGGATTTTGAATAACATTAATCTTATCATAGCTGAAAATCTCAAGAATTTCAGAAATGAGAAAAAATTGAGCCTTGATAAACTGTCAAAGTTTTCAGGGGTAAGCAAGAGTATGCTGGGACAGATAGAAAGGGGGGAGGCTAATCCTTCCGTTTCTACAGTCTGGAAGATAGCAAAGGGGTTGAAAATATCGTTTACCGAGTTAATGAAAAAGAGCGATACGGAAATAGATGTTGTTCATCTGTCTGAAATAGAGCCGTTTACACAGAATAACGGTCAATTTAGAACGTATCCGATTTTTTACTTTGATCCCAAAAAAAGATTTGAGATGTATTATGTGGAAATAGATCAGAAAGGGATTATTGAAGCCGAAGATCATGGCAGCGGTGAAGAGGAATATATAACGGTTTTTTCCGGTGAATTGACGGTAGAACTTGATGAGAAGGATTATATCGTTAAGACCGGTGATTCAATCAGATTCCTTGCCGATAAAACGCATATTTATAAAAATACAGGCAATGAAATCTGCCGAATGTCTATGATCATTTATTACTCCGAAAAAAAATGAGGTCTACTATGATAGAAAAAAATCTCAGAAAAAAAGCAGCGGAAAAGAAGAAAGAAATTTCAAAAAGATTATTTCTGTCGAAGGCTATTTATGGAACATTGATCGTTCATTCTGTTCTGCTTTCCTTAGAAGACCAAGAGAATTCTATTCCCAAAGTTATTTTGCTGGTACTCCTTTCCTCCATCATCATCGTAATTGCAGAAGTTTATTCGGAGACTATTGCGGAAATCGTTAATAAAGACCGCGGTTTAACAAAGAAGGAATTCCTGTTGGTTGTTGGAAAAACCTTGCCGGTTCTATATGCCTCGCAAGTTCCGACTCTTGTCTTTGTAATCGCAAGAATACTGGATATTCAGCTGTCTACCGCATTTATGGTGACAAAAATAAGCGGTATTCTTACCTTGTTTACCTACGGGCTCCTTGTTGGCAGAAAATTGTTCAGTGACAATCGACGGTATTCTATATATACAGCGCTGATCACCGCCGGGATAGGCTATGGGATAATCATCATCAAAATGTTTTTACATTAGAATTGGAGTGGTACGATGGAATTATGGGATGTACTGGATAAAAACAGAAAAAAAACAGGTAGATTGGTAGAGCGGGGGAATCCGAATTCTTTACTTGGACCTGGTGAGTATCATCTTGTGGTTTTTGCAATTATCAGAAATTGTGAAGGCAATTTTCTCATTTCAAAACGGACGCCAAACAAGACGTTTCCAAATATGTGGGAAATTACGGGCGGTAGTGCGATAACTGGTGATGATTCGATGAAGGCGGTTCTCAGAGAGATAAAAGAGGAAGTCGGACTGACTGTGGATCCTTCAAGGGGCAAAATCATCGGCAGTGTGAGAGTCGATGATAACAGGAGCTATTTTGCCGATGTCTGGTTATTTGATCATGATGTGAACCTGTCTGAGATAGTATGCCAGCCAGAGGAAGTCTCTGAAGCGAAAATTGCGACAAAGGATGAGATACTGAAGATGACTGAAGAAGGTTCATTTATCATGAATCCGTTTGTTTTAAAGCATTTTATTAATCTCTGAAATGGAAATATCGATAAATGAAACCGTCTGAAGGGGTGTTCAGGCGGTTTTTCTCTTTTGAAGGAGGAAATGATGAGCATTTTCTGGCGTATAAAAAAAGATAACTCATTAAAAGGGAAAGTAATCATCGTAACTGGTGGAAACAGTGGACTCGGATTTGAGTATGTGAAGTTTTTTTCCGACAGAGGGGCAACGGTTATCATGGCTTGCAGAAATGCAGAAAAAGGCAATAGGGCCTTGCAGAAAATTCTTGAACAGAATTCAGAGGCGAGGGTAGACGTGCTGCGACTTGATCTTGCAGATCTGATCTCTGTAAGGGAATTTTCAAAAATATTTCAAATGAGATATTCAAGACTTGATATCCTCATGAACAACGCGGGAATGATGTTTGTTCCGTATGAAAAGACAAAGGATGGGTTTGAAAGTCAGCTTGGAGTCAATTATCTGGGTCACTTCGCTCTGACAGGCTTATTGTTTGATTTGCTTAAACAAACGGAGGATTCGAGAATTATCTCTACGAGTAGTATCTTTCATATACCCGGAACGATGAATTTTAAAAACCTGATGTATGAGAGGGGGGGATATACGCCTTTTTCCGCCTATGCCCGTTCAAAAATGGCCTGCCTGCTATTTACTTATGAATTTCAGAGAAGGATAGATGAAAATCAGCTCAGTATGAAGGCGTTGGTTGTACATCCGGGGGGAGCTAAAACAGATTTATTCAGATATGTGAGGAAGAATCTTTTAACTTATCTCTTTTATCCCTTCTTTTTTCTCTTTACTCAGAGTGCTCATCAAGGGGCCTTTCCGGGGATCAGAGCCGCCCTGGATAAAACAGTACATGGGGGCACCTATTTTGGCCCTCTGTTTTTTCTGATGGGTCCTCCCGTGAAAACGTTCTCAGCCATCGGATCCTATAATAAAAAGACTGCCTTAAAACTATGGGAGATTTCTGAAGAACTGACCGGTGTAGCGTATAATTTCCATCGATAATGATTGAACTCATGAAAAAAATGTATAATTAGCCTATCTAACTAAAAGAATGGAGTATATGATGTGTGATGAAATCAGGAAAATGAAACCGGAAGAAATGAAAGACGCTTTAAAACTTGTCAAGAATGTGTTTATGGAATTTGAAGCCCCCGATTATTCGGAAGAAGGGATCTCTGCATTTCAGGATTTTATCGAAATTAATGAGATGGAAAAAAGGTTCAATGCAGGGTTGCTCAGGTTTTGGGTTTGTAAAAGAGATGGTGAAATTGCGGGCGTTCTCGCTTCACGCAATATCAATCACATTTGTCTGTTATTCGTACATAAAGCCTATCACAAACGGGGAATTGCCACGAGATTGTTTGGTGAATTTAAAGAAGATGTCCTTAAAAGTGAAGCGGATCGATTCATTACCGTCAATTCTTCTCCTTATGCCGTTGGTTTTTATCATCAAATGGGATTTAAGGATATGGACAGCGAGCTTGAAAAAGATGGTATCAGATTTGTACCGATGAAAATGATGTTGTAATGCATAAATGGGAGGTTGCGGATGGAGATAAAAAAAGGGGATTATCTTCTGACAGATGATAAAAATGTAATTGATATGGATTTTGTCGTCGATGGACTTCACAATACGTATTGGGCAGATAAAAGAGAACGTGATATTATCGAGAAGTCTATAGAACATTCTATCTTTCTTTCTCTTTTTAAAAACGAACGGCAGATTGGTTTTACAAGAATTGTTACCGATTATGCAACATTTGCCTGGATAGCCGATGTTTATATCGATCCTGAGCAGCGTGGAAATAATCTCGGGAAATTTCTCGTTGAAAATACTGTCAACCATGAAGCGATTAAAGACTTGAGATTACGGCTTCTGAAAACGAGAGATGCTCATGGTCTTTATGAGAAATATGGCTTCGTAAAAGATGAGTGTATGGTTAAAAGACAGCAGAGTTGAGGTGATGGTATGGACATACGTTTGTTAAACAGATCGGATCTCGATGCCTTTAAAGTTATTCGATTAAACACCCTTAAAAATAGTCCGGAGGCCTTTGGCTCCAGTTACGAGGAGGAAGTGGAATTTCCCGACGAGGTTTTTATCAACAGACTGGAAGATAAGAGTACCAGAACATTTGGCGCCTTTGAAAACGAAGAGCTCATCGGGTTATGCAGATTGATATTTCGGGAAAGAAGGAAGATCAATCATAAGGCCGATATTTGTTCCGTATATGTGGAACCCCATATGAGACAAAAAGGTGTCGGCCGATTGCTTTTGACAAAGGCCATTGAAGCCGCAAGGGATAGCGGCCTTGTTGAGCAACTTTATCTCATGGTACTTAGTGGGAATATTGCCGCCAACGCACTGTATCAATCACTTGGTTTTAAGACCTATGGTGTTGAAGAAAGATCTGTGAAAATTGAGGATAATTATTACGATTTTGATCTCATGGTTCTGTTTCTGAGAGATGAATAGGGTGACAGAAAAAAGAAGGGTGATAATAGGCGCCGGAAAGACGGAATATCCAGGATGGATCGCTACACAGGAAGATGAGTTGAATCTACTGAAAGAATCGGACTGGTTAAGACACTTTCAGCCGGATAGTATCGATTGTCTCCTCGCAGAACACATATGGGAGCATATGAGTTTTGAAGAGGGGATCTTTGCAGCTGAAAATTGTTATCGATTTCTGAAAAGTGGCGGGTATGTTCGTTGTGCCGTACCGGATGCCTTTTTTCGAAATGAATGGTATCAAAATCTTGTTCAGGTGGGTGGACCCGGTCCGGTAAATCATCCGGCGGTTACTCATCAGATCGTTTACAATTACAAACAGCTTCAAGAAGTGTTTGAAAGAGCCGGTTTTGTGATTGATTTACTGGAATACTGTGATGAAAACGGGGCATTCCATTATAAGTACTGGAATGAGGGGGAAGGGATGATACACCGTTCATTCCGATTTGATACACGAAACAGGAAGGGAATTTTGATGATGGTTTCGATCATCCTTGATGCGAAGAAAATATGAGGCAATCGGTAAAATGATAAAAAAAGCGGCTGTAAGCCGCTTTTTTTATTCTGCTTCAAACAGGGTCCACGCCTGTGAGGGCCTGTCCTGTAAATAACCGTCGAGATAATCCCATTGCGTGTGTTCTTTCAGGAAGGCGTCGGCGTCAAACGGCATCCCACTTGAATTTCCCCATCGGCTCCAGAAGGTGAACCCTTCGGCCATTTCGGAATCGCATACCATCCCGTCAACAGCGCCACGCGGCCTGTACGGGAGGGGTCTGCCTATCTCAGACATATATTCTCTCGCATCCAGTTCATAATGTGAATCCACTGTCCGTGAAGAGGGATTGATCTTACCGAGATAGACATCATAATGATCTGCAAGGATCTCTTTTCCCGTTTCCACATCAATTGTCGAATAATGTTCCTGCATGAGCTGTTCAAGCCGGACCTGTCTGGCTCCCTGATGTCTTCTGATATCGGCAAATCCGCTGTTTGTACATTCCAGGTTTCTGATTCTCGGATCGAGTGGTGCGTTGAATCCAGTGAAATAACCATCTTTGGTCTTATCAACCTTGTAAAATTTGAGTCCCAGTTCAAATCTCATGATTTCTCCGGTCTTGATATCTCCAACCAGCCAGGTGTTGGCATACCCTCCGTTGTTTTCTTCGAGCATGACTCCCACAAAATCATCGAGGGTATCCGTGTACTGCATTGCTTTTCTGATCCTGTAAAATTCGGGCGCTCCCGATGCATCGTATACTTTAAATCCACCTATGGTGGTCTCGGTTCCCATGAGTTTGGCTCCGGTGACGAAGAAGTCGGACATGCTATGGATATAACCGGCCTGAGACTGCATGAACATTCGATATCCTGTTTCGGGAACGATATCCAGGATGACATTGGCAAACTGTCCCCATTCAAAATTGTTGAATGAGTTATGTGCCATGACGATCTTCCCACCATCTGTCGGACTGCCAACGGCCATGAAGGCACTACAGTGATCATCGGCTCCCGGATGAATCTTACCGTAGGTCTCTTCGAGTTCCGTTGGCCACCAGTAATCCATCAGTTCCTCATAACCATTCCACGCCATGATCTCTTCCCAAGTATAACTCACACCGGCATAACTCGCCCCGGCAGCGATCCCCTGCATTTCTTGTCTCAACTCTTCATCGATATGCCCGGACCACATCTCAGCGGCCTTTTCAACAAAGAAATCCCAAGTCATTCCGCTATCCCAGTAGGTAAGATATTCCAGACTGCGTTTGATATCTTCGAGCTGATCCGCTATCAGATAACCATGTTGAAAACCTCTTTCAAAAGGTTTTCCTTCGATATGAATATAAATCCATCCGTTCTGTTCATAACGATAACCCTTTCCATCAGGTGAGTAGACTTTTTCCGTCGGCTGAGAAAAAATACATACACTAAGAAAAGCAAAAAGTACAGAAAAAATAATCAATCTTTTCATGATTTTCCCTCCTTGTGTTCCGGTTTATGGATGTTCCAAAATGTGAATAAACAGTTGAGTTGATGCACGGGCTATTATACCATTAGTCAATGAATAATGAAGAATTGACAAGCTGTATCCGATATGATACATTGGACGCGTCAAGAATGAAAGTGAAATTCCGTTTATGTTTTCAAACTAACGATCAAGGAGGCTTTTATGACTTTCAGAATGAATGAAGATGTTTATCGCAGAATAGAAGATCGACTGTCGCAGAAAAAACAAGTCATCATAGGGGTGAGTGGAATCAGATTATCCGGAAAAACCGGATTATTGGGAGAAATGACAAACTATTTCTCTAAATCGGGAGTTTCCGTGAAATCCATTTCATTTTCAGAAAGACCTGGAATAGTGGAAGAGGCTTTGAATAGAAAGAATCCCTCTAAGTATTATTATGAGAATGCTTTCGAGTGCAATCGGTTGAAAGAATTGATGGGCGAATGTGATGAACAGGTTCTTATTGTAGAAGGTCTGCTGCTGTTCAAGAATACGGTGGATATTCCCTTTGATTTCAGAATCTGGGTTGACTGTACTTTTACCACTTCAGCAAGCCGGGCATCCGATGAAGAGCGGGAACTTGTTTCAGACTTGTATATGTGGCTGATGCGGCAACATTTTTCGATTGATGAGCCGAAAAACAAGGCGGATTTTATCTTTATAAACGATTCTATCCTCGCAAAAGAGCCGGAGAGCTTCGTGGATTCGGAAGACACCATGAGTCTTGAACGTTTAAAATGGCTCAACGAACCTTCCAAGTGGCTGATAAGAGATGGGGTTATCGAGGTAGAAACGGATTCCCCAACGGATTTCTGGCAACGTACACATTACGGTTTCAGGAATGATAATGCTCATCTGCTGTATATAGAAACGGATAGAGATTTTGAGATGAGTTGCCATATGACATTCAAGGCCGTTCATCAATTTGATCAGTGTGGACTCGCCGTCAGAGTAGATGAAGACAACTGGCTGAAGACTTCTATAGAATATGAGCTTGGAAATCCACCAAAGCTTGGTGCCGTTGTGACTAATCTGGGATATTCCGATTGGTCTACGGAAGAGCTGGGGTTTAACGCAGAGGAAATAGAATTCAGGATTACCCGTGAAGGGGCGGATTACAAGATCGAATATAGATTTGACGAACGATGGCATCAACTGAGAATCTGTCATCTGCACAGCCCGGAAAAAGTGGTAAAATGCGGGATTTACTGTTGTAGTCCCATAGAAGCCGGTTATTCGATATCCTGTGACCGGATTCATATCGTTGAACGTCCTTTTTAAGAGTGTTCCTGATCCAGAAAGTCATTGATGGTATCTTCGAGATATTGAAGCATATCCGGGTAATCGGTAATGATATAATCGGCGTTGAAGGCAAGTGCATCCAGTATCTTGAATGAATCGTTGTTGATGGTCCAGATGATAAACAGTTTGTCGGATTCTTTGATACGTTCTGCCTTATTTTCCGTCAGATAGGCAAAATCGACTGCAAATCCGTCTGTGACCAATTCTTCAGGCATCGGAACATAAAAACTGATCAGAACGGTTGTGATTTCGGGATATCTTTTTTCAAGATATTTTAACGATTCATAATCAAAGGAAGATACCATACAGGTGTTGATCTTTTTGCTGTTTTTTATAATTTTGTATAATCTTTCGAGATAATCGGGAGATTCTTTTCCGTGCAGTTTTAATTCGATGTTAACCATTAACTCTTCACCGGCTGTTTTCAAGGCTTCTTCGAGAGAGATGAAGTGGTAGGTTCCGTTTATGATGATCGGTATCTCCTTCAATTCATCATAGGTGAATTCGTATATGTTTTTATCGAGTCCCGTGAGTCTTTTGAGGTTTGTATCATGACTGAGGACAAATCGTTTGTCTTTGGTTTCCATGATATCGATTTCTATCGCGGGGAATTTTTTTGAGACGGCGAATTCTATGGATTCGGCAGTATTTTCTGTAACAACAGATCCTCCTGCCCGATGCACCATGATTTTATTCTTTTCAGAATTTATGTTGATAAAGAGAAAGAATGAGAGAAACGTCCCAAATATCATTAAGATCAGGATCATCAGATTTCTCAGTGAGGTGAGAAATACCCTGATTTTCCTCTTATCTTGAGGCCTGTTGGATTTTTTCATGAAATAAGCCTCACCTTCGGTTTTTGCGTAGTAAATATGCGTGAGGAAGGTGAAATAAAAGGGGATGATGAGAACGGACAACAAGATGGAGAATATTACAAAACACATTCTGAACAGAAAGGCGCTGTTACTCAGATTATTTATATTCATCATGATTAGATCATTCAAGATAAATCTCCTGCTCTGATTGATCAGAAATCCAGATAAAAAGAGGATGAAAAGCAGGATGACCAAGGGGAGGAATGTCGATTTCAAAACTTTTTCACTTTTTTTTATTCCATCCCGATAATCGATTTTATCGATAACCGAATAATGCATGGCATAAGACCATTTAATACTCAGGAGTGTTAGTAAAACTACGGTGATGATGCCTCCTACATACAGGATGACATGGCTTTTTATATACCCCATGATCGTATCAGAAATATTGATGGAATTCAGTATGTTTGAGGTCAATGGAATATTCAGAAATGGAAAAACGAACAGGAATACGATGAATAGTCTCCAGTTTGAAAATGAGATGATATTTTTAAACCGTTTGACAACGGATTTGATTATAGTAATGAGCGTTATCTTCTTGTTATTGTAGATTTTTTCCGTGATGATGATATAAACCGCAAATTCGATATATAAAAGGATGTAGTAAACGATAAATCTGATCAGATAACCGGATGCCATCAACAGGGTGATGTCCGTTTTCAAAAGATTCCTTATGATCAGTTTTTCGAAAACAGGCATGATGATGAGCTGGGTCAGATTGTTGTAGATGAGTATGATATAGAAAAAGTAGTACCATAATCCATGAAAACTGTCAGCCATCGTTTTTTTTACGATCAGTCCGTATCTTAAGCCATATACATTTTGGAAAAGTCTCATAAAAAGTATACTCCCGTGTTCTTTTTTCGGAGTATACACTTTAATTGAATTTCTGTCAATTAGTTTATTCTAACTATTTATTCTATGGAACTAAATAACCAAAAGCCGATACTGATAAAAATAAATCATCCTTTATTCCCGTGAAAAGAATCAAAAATAAAGAGTTTTACAATGAATATTTTTCTTTAATTCAATGTTTTAGCCATTCTTTTCTGATATAATGGATGGAAAACTTCAATATCCATACCTGTAAAAAAGGGAGAAAATATGTTGAAAAGAGACCGAGGGCTTTCCTGTTTTAAAAAAAACTGGTTTTATTTCCTTATCATTACCGCTCTTGTTGTGATTACTGTTTTCATCGTTGCCAGCAAACCCGTACCGGTACTGCGTGTATCCCTTTTACAGGAAACCGAATCCCAAGAGAGGGATAAGGTCCTGATAGGTATCTGCACCTGTGAAGGTGAGGAAAACTTCCGGCAGCGATGGTCTGATTTACCCGGTTATTTAAACGAAAAAATTCCCGCAAGGACATTTGAGGTCTTACCACTCTCTTTTGAAGAAATAGGAAGGGAAACGGGAGCCGGCGGAATAGATTTTATGATTGTCGATCCGGCGGAGTATATCGACCTGAACTTCAGGTATGGGGTTAAAAGTCTGTTGACGATGAAAAGAAAGACATTGGAAGAGGAATTGACAGAATACGGCAGTGTTATTTTTACCGGTCAAACGAGCTTAATTAATACACTTTCTGAAATTAGAAGTTTTGTATCTGTAGACCGAAGTTCTTTCGGAGGATGGCAATTGGCCATGATGACATTTTTAGAAAATGGAATAGATCCCTATAAGGTCTTTAAAGAGATTATTTTTACCGGTAATCAGGAAGAGGTCGTTTTAAAGGTCCTTGCGGGAGAAGCCGATGCCGGATCGGTAAGAACAGGGCTGCTTGAACAGATGGTTGCCGAAGATAAAATAGCGCTTTCAGAGGTGAAGGTACTCGGACAAAAGGACTTTCCTAATTTTCCGTTTGTCGTATCAACCGATCTTTATCCGGAGTGGGTGATGGCTAAAGTGTCGGATATTGACAACCGTCTCGCCTTTGAAGTCTCGCTGGCCATGATGGAAATGACTGAAAGGGGTGTTCTTGCCAAAAATACCGGGATCAGTGGGTGGACGGTATCGGAGGATTACAGAAGAGTAGAAGAGGTTCTTAGAAAGAATAGAATCGTGCCCTTTGATCAGCTGAATAGTGTTGGTTTTAAGAATGTTATCTTTCGGTATAAATGGCTTTTTGTGGCATTGAACCTCGTTGTAATCATCTCCATCATCTACACGATCCGGTACCGGTTAATGTCTGAAAAGACGGCACAGATTCTGGAACATTCCAGGCAAATGGAGATTATGGCTGTCGAAGCGAGTAAGGCAAAGAGTATGTTTCTTGCAAATATGAGTCATGAGATCAGAACACCGATGAATGCAATCATCGGGTTGAGTGATCTGATGTTTAAAACGGATCTGAATGCAAAACAGCTGGATTACAACAAAAAGATATACAGTTCGGCCAAATCACTTCTCGGGATCATCAATAATATACTGGATTTTTCTAAAATAGAGGCCGGAAAAATGGAGCTGGAAAATGACGATTTCTCTTTTGATGAGGTGATCTATAATCTCACAAATTTACTCAGTCTGAAGGCGGAAAAAAAGGGGATAGAGCTACTGTTTGATATCAAACACGATATTCCCGTACATTTGAAAGGGGATTCGTATAAACTGACACAGATATTTACCAATTTGATCAACAATTCTTTGAAATTTACCGATAAAGGTCATATTTTAATCAGGATTGATTCGGAAAAACAAGAGAATTCCAGGATTAAACTGAATGTGAAAATTGAGGATACGGGAATAGGGATGAATGCCGAACAGTTGAAGAGACTTTTCAATGCCTTTTCTCAGGCGGATGTATCAACGACCAGGAGATTCGGGGGGACCGGACTCGGCTTGACGATCACAAAACAATTAATCGGATTAATGGAGGGGGAAATAGCCGTAGAGAGTACCTATGGCGTTGGAAGTACGTTCAGCTTTTACGTTGTTCTCGAATACGATGCCTCAATGTCGGAACAGACAGATAATCTGTTTTCGGGGAATAAAAAAAAGGTTCTGATCGTTGATGACAATTCTGAATCAAGAACAGTTGTCAGAAATCTGCTTGAGAATTTCGGGTTTGTCGTTTATGAAGCCGCTTCGGGTGAAGAAGCCGTTGCAAGTGTTCAAACGGAGGCATTCACTTTGATCATACTTGATTATCGTATGCCTGGAATGAGTGGGATAGAAACTGCCCGTCAGATTCATATCCTGGAAAAGGAAAGTTGCCATGAAATCCCGAAGATTATGATGATTTCGGCTTATGGGAAGGAAGAAATAAAAAAAGAGGCGATGATTTCGGGAATAGAAAAGTTTCTTGATAAACCGATTAATTCCTCACATCTTTACGATTCCCTTCTTGAGATTTTTGGTCAGAGAAGGGCCTCTATATCCGGTTTTGAAAAGAGGAATCTTTCAAGAACTCAAAAACTCTCTGAGATAAAGGGAGCAAGGCTGTTACTTGCCGAAGACAATCCAATCAATCAACAGGTAGCGAGTGAACTGCTGACGCATGAAGGATTCAGCCTCATCATAGCTAATAATGGACTTGAAGCTGTAACTATTCTGAAAAATTCCGCTGAAGGGGAGATAGATGCCGTGTTGATGGATATACAGATGCCTTTGATGGATGGAAGAGAAGCAACCGGAACTATCAGGAAAATGGGCGGGTATTTTGAGAAAATACCCATCATTGCGTTGACCGCACATGCTTTCTCAGAAGAAAAGGAAATGAATATCAAATGCGGGATGACTGATCAGGTGAATAAACCGATAGAGATCAATGAATTACTGGATGTCCTCTATAAGTACATACAGCCGGGTGAAAGAACTGTGGAAAGAGAGACTGTTGCTGGAAAAAAGATTGAGATAACCATCCCCGGAATAGATACCGTTGATGGTCTGGAAAGGGTTCTTGATAATATAGAACTTTATGACAAATTGTTGAAGGATTTTTATCTGGATTTGGAAAACTGTGCGGGTCTTTTCATGAAAAATAAAGAAGATGGAAATTTCAGAGACAATGAACTGTTGGCACATTCGATCAAGGGGACCGGTGCAAATCTTGGTGTCAATGAACTGTCTGATTCTGCCGCTTTATTAGAAACGTTATTCAGGGAAGGCAAATGGGATGATGAAATCTTTGGGCAGTTCTCCGAAAAACTAACGATGGTATTGAATGGAATTAAGGCTTATCATGATGCCAAAAGTCAGAATCCTTCCTTTGAGACTATCGTAGAGACGGAGACCGTAGAGAACCTGAAAGGGGAATTATCCCTTCTATCAGCGGAATTAGTGAACTATGATTCGGAAGCCATTAGCCATGCGAAACAAATTTATGATAAACTTGAGAGTGGGTTAAAAGTAGAATTTGAACAAATCGTTAATGAGATTAACGGACTCCAGTTTGAGGAAGCCATTCAGAGGTTGACGCACTTTAATCATAAACACTTCGTAAATGACAAGGGGGATTAGATGGATAATCCTGAGAAAAAAAAGATCTTGATTGTAGACGATCAAAAAGAAAACATCAAACTGTTGATAGAGTTGCTGAGGAATGTTTATACCGTCTTTTTTGCTACCGATGGGGTCAAGGGATATGAACTTGCCAAAGTCAATCAACCGGATCTGATCCTGCTCGATATCATGATGAAACCCCTTGATGGCTATGAAATCTGCGAGATGATCAGAAAGAATATTTTTACCAAAGACATTCCCGTTTTGTTTATGACCGGTAAGACCGACAATGATTCCATCATCAGTGGGTTGGAATCAGGTGGAACTGATTTTATCTTCAAACCGATTAGCCCAACCATCCTGCTGAAAAGGATTCAGAATTATATCAAATTAGTCGAATCGCTTAACGATTGTGAAAAGATAAAAAAAATGAGCCTTGATTTTAACCCCTTAACACTTCTTCCCGGGATAAATTCGATAAAAACCCATATCACACAACTGATCAACGGTAAGAAAAAGCAGACGGTGATTTATATTAACATAGACCGATTCAAGCCTTTCAACGAAGTGTATGGCTATTTAAACGGAGATAAAGTGATCGTTGAACTGGCCTCCCTTTTACATAAAATAGCAAATGAGATGGGGATTAAGGAGATTTTTATTGGCCATTATGACGGAGATATTTTTTACGTTTCTGTTCATAATGATCTCGCTGAAGACTATATTCAGAGGGTCATTCAGGTGTTTGATGAAAAGATTCAAGCGAGCTATAATCCGACAGATCTGCAACGGGGATTTATGAAGAGGAAAAGCAGACAAGGAGAAACAATAGAAATTCCCTTGATGGCACTGAGTATTTCCGGGATCAACCTGGAAAAGACACATTACAGTAATTATTATCAGGTGTATGATGCCTGTAATGATATCAATAAAAAGATTAAACAGACTGAAAAAAGTAATTATTTAATGGATAAGCGAGTGAATCTGATCTAAGCGTTCTTTTGTTGGGTGGCGATCTATAAGAAGGTGGAAAATGCGAAATAAGTACAGTACATTAAAATACAGTGTTCTTCTCGTTGATGATATAAAGGAGAACTTGGATATTTTAAACGAAATCCTTAAAGACGAATACAAGATAAAAGCTGCGACGAACGGAGAGACTGCGTTAAGGATAGCTGAGCAATTCAAACCGGATATCATACTGCTCGATATCATCATGCCGGGGATGGATGGCTATGAAGTGTGCCAAAGGTTGAAAGAAAATCCGATAACGAGAAAAATCCCTGTTATTTTTGTTACGGCCAAGGATGAAGATGTAGATGAGGCCAGGGGGTTTGAGTTGGGAGCTGCGGATTATATTTCTAAACCGATACGCTCTTTGATCGTCAAATCGAGGGTCAGAACGCAGCTTGCACTATCCCATCAGATGTATGAATTATCCAAACAGGTTAACAAAAGAACACTGGAATTGAAGAAAACACAGGTAGAAGTGATCAAAATTCTCGGAAGGGCCTCTGAATTCAAGGATAACGAAACCGGGATGCATGTGGTGAGGGTCGGTGAATATTCCTATACGATAGCGAAGGCAATGGGACTGGATCAGGAAATTTCTGAGATCATCCGGGATGCTTCAAAACTGCATGATGTGGGGAAACTTGGTATACCGGACAGTATTTTGAAAAAGCCCGGCCGGCTTGAACCGGAAGAGTATGAACTGATTAAAAGGCATTCAGAAATTGGAGCGAATATCATCAAAAATCAGGATTCTGAGCTTCTGAAGGTGGCAAAGATCATCGCCTTACAACATCATGAACGGGTCGATGGTGCCGGCTATCCGAATAAGCTGAAGGGTTCCGAAATCAGTTTGTATGCAAAGATAGTCGCTTTAACGGATGTCTTTGACGCCTTGACGAGTAAAAGACCCTATAAAGAGGCCTGGGAATTTGACAGGGCGGTAGATTATATCAGGATGGAAAGGGACAAACAATTTGACAAAACGGTGGTCGATGCTTTTATAAAATCGCTTGAGCAGATCCGGATGATTCACGATCGATTCAGGGAATGATTTTAAGGGGGACAGAATTGAGAAATCATAATTTGAAAAGTAACGGGATTATCATTTTGATCACAATGGTGTTTTTTATCTTGTTTCTTACCGTACTGATGTTGCAGCAGGTGAAATTTGAAACGATAGACAATCTGGAAGATTCTATGATTTCTGTTCTCCAGACAACCGATGAGAGTCTGAAGCTCTGGATAGGTGAGCAGATACAGCGGCTTGATTACGATATACAGGATACATACTTCCGGACGGTTCTTCAGGAACTCATTCTCCATGAAAAAAACAGGGTCTTGTATCGTGTTGAAATGTCGAGATATTTAAGGGAAAAGAAGAATCATCTGCTAAGTAAACCTTATTATGTGGTGTCAAAGGACTTTGAGGTGCTTGCATCTAATCTGGAAGGGGCAATCGGTACCGTACTCCCATTGAAACGCGAACTTGAGAAACTGGATAATATAGATCTTACTTTTGAAACCTCTTTCGTTCCCCCCTTCAAGATAGAAGAGCCGGATGGATCCATAAAACATGTACTCTATTATATTTCACCTGTATTCAACAGTGAAAATCAATGGATAGGGTTTTTCATGTTGGAAGAAAATCCGGGAGATAATTTTACAAGACTCTGTGAAATCGGAAGATTTGATCAGACCGGAGAGACCTATGCGTTTAACAAACAGGGTTATCTCCTTTCAAATAGCCGGTTTAAAACGGAAAGTGAGGGGATTTTATCCGCGAGGATCAGGAATTTCGGACTCTCGGAAGATGACGGGCAGTGGTTTGATTACACGCTGCAGCAGATGCTTTCGGAAGAAATAAACAGTAATATGAATGGGTATAAAGACTACCGGAATATAGAGGTTTTTGGTGTCTGGATCTGGAACAACGAGTTGAATTTTGGCCTGACGACCGAGATCGATGTCGCAGATGCCTTGTCTTCCTATTACAATTATCGTAATAACGTCGTTATCATCGTCGTTATCGCTTTGATTATTTCCGCTTTCTCCATTGTTTATACGATTATAACCAGTCTTCGGCACACCGATTACCTGAAGGAGATGAATCTTGAACTTGAAAGCAAGGTGATAGAGAGGACAAAGGCGCTGACTAATGCGAACACCGTGTTTGACAGCGCAATCAATGCCCTGACACATCCTTTTTATGTCATAGATGCATCGAATTATGAAATAATTGTCGCGAATGAGGCTTTTAAAAAAGACCTTGGAAAGAATCGAACGTACTGTTATTCCGCAATACATGATAAGACCTCACCTTGTGATGGGGAGCAGTATTCCTGCCCGTTGAAGCGAGTATTACAGGAACGGGATTCCGTTATCATGAATCATATTCATCATAATGCGAAAGGGGAGGATATACTTGTAGAACTTCACGCCTATCCCATCTTCGATGATGATGATCGTATTGTACAGGTCATCGGCTATTATGAAGACATAACCGAAAGAATCGTTGCTGAGATGGAAACGACAAAGGCCCTCGACAGAGTGGAAAAGCTTTATCAGGCCTCTGTTTCGTTGAGTCAATCGCTGAATCTTGAATCGGTACTCGGAAATATCCTTGAGCATCTGAGGGATGTCGTCCCATTTGAAAGTGCATCGATACAGAAGTATGAGAATGAGCTATTTAAGATTCTTTACTGTACGGGGTTCAGTGAACCGGAATTGGTAACGGGAAAAGAATTCGAGGCGATACCGGGTACGATAAATCACACTATCTTAACCACAAGAGAACCGATGATAATCAATGACCTCACGGATTATGAAGAATTCAAGGATTTGACAAAAGATAAGAAGATTTCATCATGGATGGGCATCCCACTTGTTTATCAAGGTGAAGTGATTGGTGAACTGACACTCGATTCAAGTTCAAAGGATTTCTATACGAAAGAAATGGCAGATCTCGGCGAGGCTTTTGCCACTCAGGCTGCCATTGCACTCCATAATGCCAATATCGTCGAAGAATTGAACCGTGCGAGAGAGATTGCCGAAAAGGCTACAAAGGCAAAGAGTGATTTTCTTGCCAATATGTCCCATGAAATCAGAACTCCTATGAATGCGATCATAGGCTTTGGGGATCTGTTAAGCAGGACGGAAATGAATAAAAAACAGACGGATTATTTGGATAAGATCATCAAATCCTCTAAAAATCTGCTCGGGATCATCAACGATATTCTCGATTTTTCCAAAATCGAGGCCGGGAAACTTGACCTTGAGGAGATCCCTTTTAATCTTGAGGAAACCTTGAGTGATATGTCGGATGTGGTGAGTTTAAAAGCCTATACAAAAGGGATCGAGTTTACAATCTTCAAAGAAAAGAAGGTCCCACAAACGTTATTGGGAGATCCTCAGAGATTATATCAGATACTGTTAAATCTTACGAACAACGCCATTAAATTTACGGATAACGGGGAAGTCGTCCTTCGGATTTCAGTTTTTGATGAATCGGATGATTCTCTACAATTAAAATTTGAGGTAGAAGATACCGGAATCGGTATGAGTGAGGAACAGTTGAATAGATTGTTCAAGGCCTTTTCACAGGCGGATACCTCTATTACCAGGAAATATGGTGGAACCGGATTGGGGTTAACCATTACCAAAAATCTGTGTAAAATGATGGGAGGAAACATAACGGTTGACAGTGCTGCAGAGAAAGGCAGTCGTTTTACCGTCATCCTGCCCTTCAAAAAAGCTGATAAGAAAGAACAGGCTATCAGAATTATTCCTGGAACGCTGACAAAAGTGGCACTTGCGGTTGTGGAAGACAATTATACCGCAATGGAGGTCTATAAAAACTATCTCGATGAATTTCCGGTTCCCGTGGGATATTATACAAATGCGGAGACTTTTCTGAAAGAATATCCGGAAAAGAGATACAATATGATTATCATGGATTATAAACTTCCGGGGAAAAATGGGATAGAGGCCTGGAATGAGATAAAGAAGATTTCTCCCAATTCTTTACCGAAGATAATCATGGCGACGGCCTACGGTCGAGAACAGCTTATAACTGAAGCGACTGAGGCGGGAATCGATATCATCCTTATGAAACCTGTTACCTATTCCACCTTGTTTGATGCGATCATCCGGTCAATGGAAGGGGATAAATATGTTAATAAACTGTATTCAAAAGTAAAAGACCTCCCCGATGTCCGGGAGTTGAAGGATATCAGAATACTCCTCGTAGAAGACAATGAGATTAACCAGCAGGTGGCAATCGAGAATCTTCAGGAAATTGGCATAGAAACCGATGTTGCCGATAACGGGGAAATAGCGATCGAAATGATAAAGAATTCCGAAATAAAATATGATATCGTCCTTATGGACATCCAGATGCCGGTGATGGATGGAATAACGGCTACGAGAGAGTTAAGAAGGCTTTTTACGCCGGAGGAACTTCCGATCATCGCCCTGACGGCAGATGTGATGAAAGACACCGTTCAAAGAACTCTTGAAAATGGAATGCAGGCGCATGTTCCCAAACCCATAGATTTTGCGTTCTTACTGGAGACCATCAGTAAAATCCTCAAGGGAAAGGAATTGAAAATAAATTTCAAAAAAATAGGGAAGACTTTTAATACGGAAGAAGAAAAAAGGCTCATCGCGTGTTTCGACGAATTGAAGATAGAAACGGCCGTAGAAAGACTGAATGGGAATCTCCAATTGTATAAAAAGACCTTGAAGAATTTCGCGGAAAAATATCACCACTTTGAGGGAAAAATACAACAGCTCTTTGACCAATCAGATTATAGTTCTATTAAACGTGAATTTCATACCCTTAAGGGCCTTTCAGCCACTTTGGGTTCTGAAGTGATTGCCAAAAAGGCAAAGCAATATGAAGGTCTTGCGAAAGATGATCGGTCTGAATTTCAGCAAAGATTCGCTTCAGCGGATTATAAGGATTTAATAACACGGATAGAGCGGTTCAGAAAGGCAATTGAATCGTTCTTCAGTGATGAGACTGAAGCGGTGAGTGAGATCCCAGTTGGAATGAATGAGGAAGATTTCAGGAATGCGCTTGGGGAACTTGAACAGCTCTTTGAAGAATTTGATACAGAATCGGAAATCCGGCTGAATGAACTGAAGAATGAATTCATATCAAGAGATCAGAAAGAATTATTTCTGTTGATGGAAAAGGCGATAGAAACTTATGATTTTGAAGGGGCTGCAGAGCTGTTAAATAGG
>ERZ795057.741-NODE-741-length-32193-cov-29.990852_pt1 | contig 32193 bp, 25 predicted proteins | sample MGYA00375141_ERZ795057 | MGnify/ENA primary metagenome ERZ795057 (study PRJEB30186, sample SAMN05720163) | activated sludge metagenome | isolation source: Anaerobic digester | place: Hong Kong | collected 2015-01-26 ...
CCTGCATCAATAGTAAATTAGCCGAACCGGTCAACAGAAAACGGCCCGGCTGCCTAATTTCCGGGACGTTGTTGAATTTGATGAATTATTATGATAATGAAAAGGGTGCCTGTAAGAAGGAGGTAATTAAATGCCGAGGCAATTGTCGTTTCTAGTTCTGCTGTATTAAAAAATGCTTAACAGATAAACAATTAAATTCATCGAACTCCAGTCTTGCGGAATTTGGCCTGATATGCGACAAATAATTAATATAATGAAAGAATGAATGTTTTATTTCAGTTTACAAACCAGAAATCCACTCCAATAAAGCAGTCTGTGACGAGTCGGAAATGAATAAAAGGACTTTTGTTATTATTGGTATTAGTGCCTTTTTCATGCTGTTGGCGAATGATGGTAATGTTGCAGGTGGCCAGTCAGGCATTTACGGAAATGGACAGCCTAACCAGTTGAGTGTGAAAGAACCCTTTGTCCCAAACCGAGTGGTGGCAAAAATTTCCGAAGATCTTCTTAAAACGCCGGGCCTCAACAGCCATGAACGTCCAGGGGAAATCATGAGAAGCCGGCCCTTTAGAACTCTAGCTGATAAATACAAATCTGAAATCATCCATTTTCGATCGTCGCGCGTCAAAGATTATTACATTGTTGAAACCTCAGACCGTTGTGATATTGAAGCATTGTGTGAAAAATTGCGCCACGAACCCTTTGTGAAAGATGCTTCACCTGATTATTATGCGGTCATTACGGCTACCTTTCCGAATGATATGTATTTCCAGTACCAGTATGCATTACACAATACTGGGCAGGTGTATTTACCAGAAGTGGGTCTTAGTGGAACCGAGGGCTGTGATATTGGCGCTGTTGACGGGTGGGATTTGACGGTTGGCAGTGTGAATGTGACTATTGCGATTATTGACAGCGGTGTTGCCACGGATCACGAAGATTTGAAGGACAAAATTGTCCCGGGCTACAACTTTGTGAATGACAGTGACGATGTTTGTGATGATCATGGGCATGGTACGTTTGTGGCCTCTATTGCTGCTGCACAGACCAATAACGGCGTTGGGATTGCCGGGGTCAGCTGGCACTCAAAGATCATGGCTGTCAAAGTTATGAACAGCGACGGATTCGGTTTCTATACCGCCATTGGTGCAGGCATTCGGTATGCCGCGGACCGCGGTGTGCGGGTGATCAATCTCAGTATTGGAGGGCGTAATGCCAGTTTTATCCTGGAGGATGCATGTCAATATGCCTTTAGCCTGGGGGCTGTTATTATGGCATCTACAGGCAATACCGGTTCTTCTGTCCTCTATCCCGCCGCATACGACTATTACTGCCTCGCTGTGGCTGCCACCGATGCCAGTGATCAACGACCCGCATGGTCAAATTACGGCCACCAGGTAGATGTGGCAGCCCCGGGCTCATTTGTCTGGGGTGCCAGATACAACCCGGGGGAACCGGATAATCTAAACTCTTACGGTTGGGGCAGCGGAACCTCTTATGCCGTTCCATATGTCAGCGGAGCCGTTGCGCTATTGATTGCACATCAACCATTCCTTACAAACAGCCGGATTATGGACCTGATCAAATATTCAGCAGACGATGTCAATCACGCCACCCACCCCGGTGTTGACGACTTTATCGGCTACGGTCGCATCGACCTGTATACTCTTCTAGGATCGAATCAGGTGGAAATGATTCCGACCCTTTCCGGATGGGGCATGATGATTTTAGGGTTCCTTTTGATTGCCTCTATTTTCCGCGTTTACTGTAGGAAAAAGGGCATCAGATAGATTTTTAGCACAATAGTCTGGTTTTATAAAACCCGGCGCTGAACTCGGACGCAAAAGGTTTCCTGTCGCTTCGCTCCCTCCACCCCTTTGCGCCGGTTAGCTTATAAGGATACGATCCCGAAATCCATCCAATTAATAACAGATAGAAGAGGACAGGAATATAATCAACGGAAAAGCCAAAAATTACCGAAAATAGGTATTGATATGTATTTTGAGACAATAAAAAAATCTATTTCAGGAAGGTGACCCAATGATTAAAATCAAACGTTTTGATTTAGTGTTGTTTTCTATTGGCTTTATTTTATTCATATCTATGATTCTCCCGTCACTATTACAAGCTCAACAAAGTCATACAATTTCCGGCCAGGTCTATAATACAGGCGGAATAGGGATTGACGGGGTAACCATATGCTTCTTCGATGGAATATCGACAGACTATGAAACAACATCCGGTGGAGGGTATTATTCACATACAGTATATGCCGGCTGGACAGGAACCATTACCCCAGGCGATGATTGTTACTCATTTATCCCGGCATCACCCCCTGTCGGTCCTGTTACAGAGGATACTGTCCAAAATTTCACCGGCACCCTCTTGACCTATACCCTTTCCGGGTTTGTTTCAGATGGACCGCCAGTATTTGATGGAGGAGGAACCCTTACCAATCCTGTTTCCGGGGCACTCATAACTCTCTCCACCGGGGGAACAACCATTTCTGGTCCCGATGGAAGCTATTCGCTTGCAGTAGACTGCGGCTGGACAGGGACGGTGACACCAACTATGGTGGGTTGGGAATTCTCCCCGTCATCCAGATATTATGAGTGGGTTGATAATGATTATACTGGCAATAATTTTGTAGGGACCGCATCAGGTGTCATTTATGACATTCCGACGACGACGGAATTGGGAACGATACTGTTCTTGTTTCTCATGGGAACAGTTGGTGTCCTTTACCTGATAAATGGGCAAAAACGTGGAGGGCAGGGGTTTCATCTTGAATAGTGAATAATATCGACCAGTCAGATAGGATGTATTTTACGGGACGTTGTTGATTTTGATGAATTATTATGATAATGAAAAGGGTGCCTGTAAGAAGGAGGTAATTACATGCCGAGGCAAGCGAGACTTGATGCACCCGGAACTTTACATCATGTAATCATCAGGGGAATCGAAAAAAAGCAGATTGTCGAACATGATGAAGACAAAAGGGAATTTGTTTCCCGTATGGGTGACCTGTCAACACAAGAGAAAACGAACATATATGCCTGGGCCTTAATGACCAATCATGCCCATATCCTTTTGCGTAGTGGACCGAGTGGCCTGTCAAGGTATATGAAAAGATTTCTGACCGGGTATGCTGTCTATTATAATCACAGACACAAGCGTCATGGTCATCTTTTCCAGAACCGGTATAAATCCATTGTATGTGAGGAAGATGCCTATTTTCAAGAACTGGTCCGTTATATTCACCTGAATCCCATAAGGGCCAACATGGTTCAAAACATGTCAAAGCTTGATGGATATCCCTGGTGCGGTCATGCGGTCATAATGGGGCGCAGGAAAAATGATTGGCAGGATCGGGAATATGTATTGAGCTGGTTTGGGCAGAAAGAAAAGGAGGCCAAAAAAAACTATCGTCGCTATGTACAAGAGGGGATATCGTTGGGAGATCGTCCCGATTTAGTAGGAGGTGGTTTGATCCGTTCTCTTGGTGGCTGGTCCCAGGTACTACCTATGAGAAGGCACGGGGATAGAGAATTATCAGATGAAAGGATTTTGGGAAGCAGTTTATTCGTAGAGCAAATAATCAGAGAGGCAGATGAACTTATAAAGCACCAGTTACCAGAGTACAGCAGAGGAAGAATTATAAAAAAGGTTATACAGGAGATATGTGACAAAAGAGAAGTGAATATAGACGAGCTTCGAAACGGAAGTCGTCGACAGACAGTTTCTGATGCAAGGCGGTCAATAGCTGTTAAACTGGTTAAAAATTATGGAATCCCCTTATCGGAAATTGCACGGCATGTTGGCGTTTCTACATCTGCTGTGTCAAAAATGCTTAACAGATAATCAATTGAATTCAACGAAATCAAGAACGTCCCCAAAAACACACTTTCCGGCCAGGTCTATGATACAGGCGGAATAGGGATTGACGGGGCAACCATATGCTTCTACGACGGAATATCGACAGACTATGAAACAACATCCGGTGGAGGGTATTATTCACATACAGTATCTGCCGGCTGGACAGGGACGGTGACACCAACTATGGTGGGTTGGGAATTCTCCCCGTCATCCAGATATTATGAGTGGGTTGATAATGATTATACTGGCAATAATTTTGTAGGGACCGCATCAGGTGTCATTTATGACATTCCGACGACGACGGAATTGGGAACGATACTGTTCTTGTTTCTCATGGGAACAGTTGGTGTCCTTTACCTGATAAATGGGCAAAAACGTGGAGGGCAGGGGTTTCATCTTGAATAGTGAATAATATCGACCAGTCATCCCGATGTGAATTATGGTGATTTCTATTTGCTGACAGACAATTGGATTTACAGCACAAATCACGGTCTGATCGAATTTGATATTTCATCTTTGCCTCCAGACATATTACTTGTTTCTAACACTAATTCTTTTTATGCTTGACATTACAGAGTTTATTGTGCATAAAGCTCTATTTTTAAATAAAAGCCCCTTGCTGCGCTATTTTATTGTAATAATGTTCAGCGCTTGAGGGAAAATTTTATAGAAAGGATGTGGTTAAAATGATTTGTAAAACCGCAAAAGAAGGCGTTGAGTGCTTCTTTATGAGTAAAAACGGCTGCCAGTATAATGGCGGCACTTGTCATCCCATTATTGAACAATGTGAAGGATGCGAGAAAGCAAAGGTTTTTCCTACCGGCACATACTGCCTTGTCTTTCCTGATCCAGCAGCCAAGTGGCGTACAGGGAAATGCAACATGGCAACTCACAGGAAAGAAACAGTTGTTAAGGCTACTGCAAAGGTTAATCCCCTGAAGGCGTCCAAGCGTAAGGTCGCATAGCTTTATTCCAGAGAATTAAGTTTTTATTTGCCTTTGGAGATAATTATCTGCTGAGTGTATTTCAGCGGAAGGGATTACTCTGTCTTGCGTTCCAGGTAAATCAAAAATTCCCGGTTACCTTTCGGCCCCAGGATTGGAGATTCTATGTGTCCGTAAACAGTCCAGTTCAGGTCCTCAAAAAACCTTATGAGACTGTAAATGACAGCCTTATGCAGCTCCGGATCCCGGACAACACCTCCTTTGCCGACCTGCTCTCTTCCTACTTCAAATTGGGGCTTGATCAGAGCAATGATAAAGGCATCCCTCAAAAGGAGTTCTGAAACCGGAGGGACAACAAGCCTCAGGGAAATAAATGATACATCTATTACAGCGCCGTGCATTGCCTCCTCCATGTCAGAGGGTTTTAGATACCGGATATTGGTCTTTTCCATAACCCTGACACGAGAGTCGTTGCGGAGTTTCCAGTCTAATTGACCGTAGCCTACATCAACTGCAACTACTTTTCGAGCACCATATTGAAGCAGACAGTCTGTAAATCCACCTGTTGAGGCTCCGATATCAAGCAAGACCTTATTCTCAACAGACACTGGAAAATGATTCAGAGCTGCCTCAAGCTTTAAGCCGCCCCGGCTGACATAAGCAGGCGCTCTTTTTTTTATATTAATGGAAGCTGACGTGTCGATAAGTCTTCCCGGTTTGTCAATCTTAATCCCGTCAACCTCCACAATACCTGCCATTATCAATGCTTTTGCCTTTTGGCGGGATTCTGCCATACCCGTTTGAAACAGGATCTGATCCAGTCTGGTTTTTTCAGTTTTAGATTGCATGTCAGCTGTTTTCGTAAGCTCAGGCCTTCTTCAGAAGATCGTTAATGGATTGTTTTGGAATCAGTGATTGATTTAAGAATGGACATGGCTTTCATAAATCCACGTTTTTCGCCTGCTTCAGGATATTTCTCGCCGCCTCTAAAATCCCTGCGGCATCAAGGCCATACTTTTTTTTCAATAGTTCTGCCGGACCATGTTCTATAAATTTGTCGGGCAATCCCAGCCGTTTGATCAGAAGATTTTTCAGCCCGCTATCACTAAAAAACTCCAATAATGCTCCGCCAAAGCCCCCCTGTCTAATATTTTCTTCTACAACCAGAATGCGTCCTATGGATGCTGCAAGCTCGGAGATTCTGATATCAAGCGGCTTGACAAAACGGCAGTTGACAACACAAACTGAAAATCCCTCTTTTTCCAATTGTGAAGCAGCATCCAAAGAAGGATATACGGTACTTCCCAGGGCCAGGATTAAAAGATCCTTGCCCTTCCTCAGAATTTCCATCTGGCCAATCGGAATAATTCTGTAATCCGGATCCAATTTTACCCCAAGGGCATTTCCTCTCGGGTATCTGATTGCCACTGGTCCAGGTTGCTGCAGGGCAGTATAGAGCATATGCCTGAGTTCATTCTCATCTTTTGGTGCCATGACTATAATGTTTGGCAGACTTCGCAGATAGGTTATATCAAAATGACCGTGGTGTGTAGGGCCGTCTTCTCCTACAATGCCCCCCCGATCAATGGCAAAAACAACTGGCAGATTAGGCAGGCAGACATCGTGGATAATTTGATCAAAGGCTCTCTGAAGAAAGGTGGAATAAATCGCAACTACAGGTCTGAAACCTTCCGTGGCCATGCCGGCAGCAAAAGTTACGGCGTGTTGTTCAGCGATTCCAACATCTAAAAATCTATCAGGATATGTTTTTGAAAAATCCGTTAAACCGGTTCCCTCAGGCATGGCTGCGGTAATTGCAAATACTTTTGAATTTTTTTTGCCAAGGTCTACCATGGTATTGCCAAATACTTGAGTATAAGAAGGCGAAGGTTCAGGCACGCATTTCCGGGGCGATCCTGTTGAGATATCAAAGAGACCTACACCATGATAGTAGGAAGGATTTTCTTCGGCAGGACTGTATCCCTTCCCCTTTTTTGTAAGGACATGTACAAGGATCGGCCCTTCCATATGGTGGATATTGTTAAACATATCAATTAGCTGATCAAGACGGTGGCCGTTAATAGGTCCGATATATTTGAACTTGAATGCCTCGAACAACATGCCTGGTGTAAAAAAGGTAATAAGAGAATCCTCGCTTTTGCGAACCAGGTTCAGAATATTTTCGCCTACACCAGGCAGTGATTTTATGAAATTTTCCAGATCCTTCCTTAAGCTTACAAATCTTCTGCCAGTCATTTTGCGGCTCAGAAAAGAAGAAAATGCTCCCACGTTTGGTGATATTGACATTTCGTTGTCATTAAGAACGACTATAAGATCCCGTTCCGTATGCCCGGCCTGATTAAGGCCCTCAAACGCTATTCCACTGGTAAGAGATCCATCGCCAATTACGGAAATGACCCTGTTACTCACCTTCTTAAGTGCCATAGCCGTTGCGATTCCCAGTCCAGCGGAAATGGATGTGCTGCTGTGCCCCGTGTCAAATGTGTCGTAAGGACTCTCCGCCCTTTTGGGAAAACCACTTATTCCGCCATATGTCCGCAGGGTGTGAAACTGATCCCTTCTCCCGGTTATCAGCTTATGTGTATATGCCTGGTGTCCTACATCCCAGATTATTTTATCTTTCGGGGTATCGAAAACATAGTGAAGTGCAATAGTCAGTTCCACAGTACCCAGACTTGGAGCCAGGTGGCCGCCGGTTTTGGAGACTGTCTCAATAATTTTTTTCCGGATTTCACCACACAGATCTCTGAGATTTTCAATTGACAGTTTTTTCAGGTCATCCGGGCTGTCAATCATGCCCAGAAGAGATTTGTTTTCATTAATCTCAGTCATTTCTTCCTTTCAATTATATATCGCGCAATCATACGCAAGGGCTTTGCCTTGTGATCAAAAATGCCTAATGATTCAATAGCATCCTCGACCAGTTCAGACTGGATTTTTTTGGCTTTCATTAAACCAACAGCGCGGGGATATGTTATTTTCCCCATTTTTTCGTCCATCCCTACGTTTTTTCCAAGTGTTTCGCTGTCACTTTCAATATCGAGTATGTCATCAGAGATCTGGAATGCCAGGCCGATGTTTTTGCCATAGGATAAAATGGCATTAATTTGAGATTCATTTCCCCTGGCCAGCATGGCTCCCGAGGTGACAGACGCGATGATTAGGGCTCCTGTCTTATGCGTGTGTATATACTCAACAACGGAAAAGTCAACCTCTCTGCCTTCCGACTGTATGTCAGCCACCTGGCCACCAACCATTCCCCTGTATCCGGCCGCTCCGGAAATCAAACCGATTACTTTAACCATGATGTCAGGCTCTATATGTTTTGTTAATTCTGGATCTGTCATCATGCTGAATGCCTCAGTCAGCAGACCATCTCCTGCAAGCAGGGCTAAAGCCTCTCCAAATACCTTGTGATTGGTCGGTTTTCCTCTCCTAAGGTCATCATTATCCATTTCCGGGAGATCATCGTGGATAAGAGAATATGTGTGTATTAATTCGAGGGCGCATGCGAACGCAAGCACATCTTTGCCGTCCCCGCCTACTGCCTCGGCTCCCGCCATGCAGAGAATAGGCCTGAGTCTTTTGCCTCCGGCGAAAAGGCTGTATTTCATGGCCTTAATCAGGTCGGACGCAGGGCCCTCATCATCAGGAAAATATGCATTAAGTGCTTCATCTACAACAATCTTTTTTTCTTTAAGATAGGTTTTTAAATCCAATTTCATTTCACTCCGTATCTCTTTCTCCCTCAATCTCAAATGGAATTTGTGTTGTTTTTTCTTCGCTTTCATTTACCAAAAGAGTCACCTTTTTTTCAGCCTCTTCCAGCTTATTTGAACAGAACTTTACTGCTTTCATTCCTTCCTCAAACACCTTCAGGGCGTTTTCCAGTGATATTCCGCCTTCCTCCAGGCTTTTCACAATCTCCTCGAGTCTTTTCATAGCATCTTCAAACTTTTTTTCAGCCATTTCTTCCTCCGGGTTTTCAATCCGCCAGAGGCGGACGAGGGTTCGATTTCCCGCCCCTTGGGGCGTTCAATGCTTTTTAAGATACCCCGCTGCTCTGCGGCGGGGTAGTTTATTTTCTAAAAACGGCTGCAGACTTGTATCAAAGATTATAATTATCCCTGACAAGCCTTTCTGTCAACCAGACATTCCAGTTCACCCTCTGCTAATAATACTTCGATTCTGTCTCCCTTTTTTACACTCGAAGCTTCAATCAATATACTTTTTTCCGGCAGTTTTCTTGCAATGCTGTATCCCCTTTTCAGAATAGCCATTGGGCCAAGATCTTTTATCCTTTTCTCTAAAAGAGAAAATTCCATCGCCTTTTTTTCCAGTAGCTTTGAAGTGGCACGGCTTAATGATATTCTGTGAAAAACCACCTGCTGCCTCATTGACTTTATATAGTTGCCGGGAGAATTATGTATAAGACTGCGTTTTTCTCCTGAAAGTCTTTTCGTGCTATCGGAAATAATAAGGCCCATAAGCCTGACAAGTCGTGAATGATAATCATCAAGACGCATCCAGTTTTCGGCTATGTCTCTTTTTGGGTCTCTTAGTCGTTTTGAAAGTCCTTCCAGATCAAGAAAGTAGAGTTTTATGAGCTTTCTTATCGCCATAGTCAACCGCTGATGAATTTCGCTGAGACGAGTTTCAAGGGATTCCTTTTCCATTACAAGCAGTTCGGCAGCGGCAGATGGGGTTGGAGCCCTGAAATCGGCAGCAAGGTCTGATATGGTGACATCGATTTCGTGTCCCACAGCCGAAACCACCGGTATGCGGGAATCTCTTATTGCTATGGCCAGGTCTTCCTGGTTAAAGGGCCACAGGTCTTCAAGGGAGCCCCCTCCACGAGTCAGTACGATAACATCGACATCAAGCTTGCGGTTGACATAACCGAGTGCATTAACGATATCTGCTGTTGCTCCCTCCCCCTGGACCCTTACGGGCACAACGATTATCTCAATGTTGGCGAACCTTCTATGGATCACATTTAAAAAGTCTTTAATCGCAGCGCCTGTCGGAGATGTTATCACCGCCACGCGTTGAGGCAGAAATGGGAGGGGCTTTTTAATCCCCTGATCAAAGAGGCCCTTTTCAGCCAATTTCTTTTTAAGTTGTTCAAAGGCTATTGCGAGGGTTCCTATTCCCATCGGTTCAAGATAATCAAGGACAATCTGGTATTCACCTCGCAAGGGGTATACGCCTATTTTGCCCTGTGCAAGAACTTTCATACCATTTTCCGGGACAAATTTAAGATTCCGGGCCTGAAGCCGAAACATAATGGCCCGGATTTGTGCCTTTTCGTCCTTAAGGACCATATAGTAATGCCCTGAGATAGGGGCTCTGAAATTGGATATTTCACCCTCAATCCAGACGAAATCAAAGTGCTCTCCTAAAAGCGCTTGAATCTCCTCGGTGAGCCTGCTCACTGTATATATGGTATTAGTATGTGACATTTGACACGGATTCTAAATCAGTTGTTTTTAAAGAGCCTTCTAAGCAGTTTCAATGCCGCATATTCTATTACTCGCACTCTATATAACTCATTAAAATATGTCAAATCGAGTAAAGTCATATTTTTTGATCTTATTTTTTGATCTTGCAAATTGTTGAATAAGTAAATATCTTAGATAGAATGGGTAATTGTTAAGGCTGAGAAAACTGAGAGAATGCTGTTTTTAAATAATAACTTTCCAGTTGATTGATTCCTGCACGAAATAAGAAATTTGCGCCTTGACAATTTTTGTTATCAACCTTTTCCGGCTGTAAAACTCCAGGAGGTTAACGATGAGTGATTTTTTAGAAACAGGAAAAAAAAACCCCCTTAAGATTCAGGATAATACATTTCGTGATGGCCATCAGTCAACTCTGGCCACAAGAATGAGAACAGAAGATATGCTTCCGATTGCTGAAAAAATGGACAGCGTGGGATTCTGGGCTATGGAGGTCTGGGGAGGAGCAACATTCGATACAATGCACCGTTTCCTCGCAGAGGATCCATTTGACAGGATCAGGACATTGAAAAAATACATTAAAAAGACTCCTTTTTCCATGCTGTTAAGAGGACAGAATCTGGTTGGATATCGTAATTATGCTGATGATGTCGCCAGATTGTTTGTTGATAAGGCATGTGAAGCAGGAATTGATGTATTCAGGGTATTTGATGCCCTGAATGATTTCCGCAATTTTCAGACCGTAGTGGAAAGGATCAAGGCCAACGGTAAACATTTTCAGGGAACCATCTGCTATTCTCTGACTGAAAGACGCATGGGCGGAGATGTATTCAATCTGCAATATTATCTTTCAAAGGCAAAAGAGATACAGGGTATGGGTGCGGACAGCCTTTGCCTTAAAGATATGGCAGGAATTATGGCACCATTTGATATTGCAAAGCTGATTGCGGAATTGAAGAAGGATATAACAATACCCATACATCTGCATACACATTACACAAGCGGAATGGCTTCTATGGTCTATATCGAGGCGATAAAAGCCGGTGTGGATATAGTTGACACGTGTTTAGCACCTTTTGGTTTAAGGACATCTCAGCCTGCTGTAGAGCCGATTGTTGCGACTCTTTATGGAACCACTCGAGACACCGGATTTGATCTGAGCCTTTTACTTGAACTGGGTGATTATATTGAGTCTGTTGCACCAAAATACCGTGATTATCTGGCAAAACACAAGATGTCTGTTATTGATACGGGTGTCCTGGCCCATCAGGTCCCGGGAGGGATGATATCCAATCTGGTAAGCCAGCTCAAGGAAGCCAATGCTCTGGATAGATTATCCGAGGTTTATGAAGAGGTTGCGGTAACAAGAAAGGAACTGGGCATGCCTCCGCTTGTTACACCCACCAGCCAGATAGTGGGTGTTCAGGCCGTCCTCAATGTGTTATTCGGAAGATATAAAATGGTTACTAAAGAAGTTAAGGATCTTGTCTACGGGCTGTATGGAAAGACACCTATCCCTACTGATTCTGAAGTTCAGAAAATGGTCCTGAAAGGTTACAAAAGGGGTGAAACACCTGTAACCGGCCGTGCAGCAGACTACCTTGAGCCGGAGCTTGAGGAAGGCAGAAAAAAGATCGGGGATCTGGCTAAGGATGATTTTGACCTGCTGATATATTCTCTTTATCCCACAACCGGCGAGCAATTCCTTAAATGGAAATACGGCGTCGAGCAAAGACCTCCTGCTGTAAAGTCAAAGACACTTGAGGATATAAAAAAGGAAGACGCGGCAATAGCTGCGGCGATAAAACAAGTCTACGCAAAATAGCATGAAGGTTTTCAGCCCCCTTTTCCCGCTCAATCATTGGGAAGGGGGGCTTTTTTCATCAATAAGCAAATGCCCGATAATTTTACCTGTTGTCTCCAAAACGTCACGATGAATATCAGCAATGCTCTTTTCGCCGTCGATGCGAACGATGCAGGCATCTCCCATTGAATCGAATATGTCTTTGACCTTTCCAAGGCTTTCTTCCTGTTCAAAGAGGTTGGGAGACTCATTCCTCCCGTCTCGAATCCTGTTCAGGCCTCTTCCGGGCTGAATATCTATAATAAATATGAGATCTGGCTCAGGTGCAAATAATGCATTTTCCGATCTGATCTTTTCAGGGTCCAAACCCAAAGCCCCCTGATATGCGATAGTTGAGAAGTAATAACGGTCCAGGATTACAATTTTCTTTTCATTTAGCGCAGGCCTGATAAGGGTTTCCACATGAAACTTTCTGTCATTTATAAAAAGTTTATATTCATCTTCCGGGCTTGTAAAAGCCCTTTCACTCTGAGCCAGTTCTTTTATTTTTTGACCATATATGCTGTCCGTAGGCTCCCTGGACAGAATTACATCAAAATGCCTTTCACGAAGGGTGTCATACAGCATCCTGGCCTGTGTTGTTTTACCCGAACCGTCAATGCCCTCAAAGACGATCAGGAAACCTTTTTTTAGAATCACAGAACAACTCCTTATAAATTTATTTGGGTCTATTTCATGTTGTTATTATTCCCACATGTTTTCAGTACCGAATGTTTTTTCACTGACCAGTTTATTGTTCATGGTTTCCGGGTCAAAATTTACAGGGTAAACAATCTCGATGCAGGATGTATCCAATGGTCCCTTCGGGTCGTATATAAACTGGCCGAAGAGCAATGAACCGCATGTCTGGTCCTCCCCGCCAAGGGCCCAGTTCGGCGGGGTTACGGGCGAATTGATAAGGACCCCGTGTGTGGCATAGGGAATTGTGATAAAGTGCTGATATTCGCCGTTGAAATGCAGTTTCATCTTCCCGGCGATCTCGATCGGCGTCTGGGGGTCAGTCGTACCGTTCAGCATCAACATCGGGATATCGGTATCGGGCAGCTTCTGGGCATATATTTCATCCTGATACAGGTTCCAGAGATCGGATTCGTAAATCTCAGCAAAACGAAATGAGACGTCTTCTGAAAAAAATGCCCCCTCAAGAAATTCCTGGAGTTCTGTTGAAGTGCTGCCTCCGAAAAGCTCTGAAAGACTAATCAGGTCACAAAGCATGGGTGAGTTCAAAAGGGTTTTATCAATTGCACCTGCCTGCAGGTTTTGTTTAAAGAAATCGAGCACCTCCCGGTCTTTTTCGCTGCACCGGTACAGGCGGTATATTAAAGGAGGTATAAGAACTCTGGTGGACCAGTTATTCAGAAGTTGACTCAGTACATGCCGGAGTTCCTCCCTGGTAAACATAAAATTACATTCGGATGGCAGCTGTTCCTGATCAAGGAGTCGAAACACCAGTTCTACGGCCTGCAATGGATCTTCGGCGATAGCCTTCATTTTCTCATTGCAGACCGGATCCGACCGGCATAATTCCAGGAATTGCCTTCCCACCATGTTGTTCCAGCGGTCGTAACAGTCGAGATAGCATTCGCCGGGTGTGCAGATGGAGTCAAGTATGACACCGTCAACTTCATCAGGGTAGAGCTGAAGATATCTCAGCAGCCAGTAGGTTCCATAGGAAGTGGCCCAGATGAAGGTCTTTTTACCTCCCTGGCGGGAACGTACAATTACTTCATGCAGGTCCCTGGCTGCGTTGGTGGTTGAAAACTTATTGAGTTTTTCTCCCCAGGTTTCGCAGATATCTGTGTAACATTCCCGGTAGCTTCCCCAGTCATCTCCAATATCATTGTCGCCGCTGCACCCCAGGCGTGTGGAAAGACCGACCCCTCGATGATCCAGGGAATAGAAATCGAAGTCAGGATAATACATGGCTACTCTTAACATTGCTCTGGACAGAAGGCGGCCTGAACCTCCGGGGCCTCCTTCCAGAAACCATATCTGTCCCTTCTTGTTCTCAGCGCTGCCCAGATAGCGGAATGCACTGATGTCTATGTGTCGCCCGAGAGGTTCATCATAATTCAGAGGAACAGAGAATGTCCTGCATTGTGCAGAATCGTCCAGGCAAGTATAGTCAGAGCATTGTACCCATTGTATGCTGTCGGAGTTATGACAGGCTGTTGTAATTAACAGGGAAAATAGTACAACGGCTGATATGATTATAAAGTTTGACTTCACGCTGAACCTCTTTCGCATGCTATTTTGATATTTGATGATGGCCCATTTTGTAGGAGAAGGACCTGTCTGTCAAGAAATGAGTCCTTATAAAATGGAGACAGGGCACACTGACCAGGATTTAATAAAAAATCTTCTTCCTAAATTTAATTACGCAAGGGATATCAAAAGGTTTTTATTCTCAAGACTTGCTTAATTAGTGAAGGATAAAGGCCTGAGATAATATTTACATATGTTTGTATTTATGAACTCTCTGTATAAATACCGCGTTTGAAATTGTTATTGCTGCATAATTAAATATTGAGTAACCAACCGCATTAAAATAATGAAGTAATTAAATTACTCTGATTATTTTATTGATATTATTTTTAAGTAATATTATTATTCCAACTAAATATTGAAAAATCCGTGATTTGTGCACGTGCTTTGGTTGGAAACTTAACCGGCAGCCTTGAACAGGGAGCAGTTAAAGCAACCGAATTAACGATACAATCCTCCATGTAACGATTAACCTTACTCCGGGTAGAACAATGCAAATAAAAACCGTTCCCATTAAAGCCTGCGCCCGTGTTCTGCCCGGTTTTTCAATAAAGACATCCATTTCACATGATCCCAATGGTACACATCAGATCATTTTAGCCAGACACCTTCCTGAAATAGGCCCTTATGAATATAAAGAGGAGCATGTGCTCAAAATTACACCTGAAAGGCCGCCGGAGAAGTATTGCGTCTCCGCCGGAGACATATTATTCATGTCAAGGGGGAGCTTAAACAGGGCAATATTATTAAATTCTGTTCCTGAAAACACTCTTGCGACAGCTTCCTTTTATATTATAAAGCCAGGAGCAATGATTGCTCCTGGTTATCTTGCATACTGCCTGAACCAGGAGCCTTTCCAGAATAAAATTGCCGAAATACGAACCGGTGCCGGAACCCCCCTTGTCCCGAGGGCTGATTTTTCTCAGATCCCCATTATATTGCCTTCTCTTGAAGAACAGAATAAAATCGCTGAAATCGGAAATTTAATGATTCATGAAAAAATATTAATAAACAGGATGCTGGAAAAACTGGAATTAAAACATCGATTATTAGGTAAAAAAATATTAAACAAACTGGAATACTCTTCTCTTAAAAACGAATAAGGAAATTTACATGGACGATCAGCAAATCAGAGAAAAAATCTCTAATAAGGTGTGGCAGGCATGCGATACATTCAGGGGAGTTATAGATCCTGCTCAGTATAAGGATTATATTCTTACGATGCTTTTTGTTAAATATCTAAGCGATATATATAAGTCGAAGTTAGAAGAATATGAAAGGAAGTATAATAATGACCAGATTCGTGTCAACAGGGCTCTAAGCCGTGAAAGATTTGTAATCCCTGTTGTCGAATTAAAAGACACCAAAGATGAAGTTGAGGAAGAATTTCTCTGTACATTTGACAGCCTTTTTGAGCGAAGAGAAAGAACAAATATAGGGGCTTTGATAAATATTCTGCTTGAGCAACTGGAAGACGCAAATAAGGCAAAGCTACATAATGTTTTCAGAAATATTGATTTTAACAGTGAGGCCAATCTAGGGCAAACTCGCCAGAGAAATACACGCTTAAAAAACCTGCTCGAGGATCTTGTATCTCTGGATTTGCGGCCTGAATCGGTCGGACACATGGATATTATAGGTGATGCCTACGAATATCTGATTGAAAAATTTGCTGCTACTGCGGGTAAAAAGGCCGGGGAGTTTTACACACCAGCAGGAGTTTCCGAAACATTATCGAGACTCGTCGCCCCTGAAAAGGGAGACCGAATCTATGATCCTGCCTGCGGTTCAGGGTCTCTATTGATAAGGGCTTCAAAACAGATTGAATCGGATGATTTCGCACTTTACGGCCAGGAGATGAACGGCAGCACCTGGGCGCTCTGCAAAATGAACATGTTTCTTCATGGAGTGGATGCTGCGCATATTGAATGGGAAGATACCATAAGGCACCCCCAGTTTGTTGAAAACGATACCCTTGCGAAATTTGATGTTGTAATAGCGAATCCGCCCTTCAGCCTTGACAAGTGGGGCCAGGAGATCGCTACCGAAGATAGCTTTGGCCGTTTTACACGCGGAATCCCGCCAAAGAGTAAAGGCGATTGGGCATTTATTTGTCACATGCTGGCATCGGCTGTCGAGGATAAAGGAAGAGTAGGTGTTGTTGTGCCCCATGGTGTCCTGTTCAGGGGTGGACAGGAAGGAAAAATCCGTGAGGCAGTCATCAGAGAAAACCTGCTTACCGCGGTCATTGGTCTGCCTGCCAACCTCTTTTTCGGCACAGGCATACCGGCAGCCCTGATGATATTTGATAAATCAAGAGAACCTTATGGCAATGGGGATATTCTTTTCATTGACGCGAGCCGGGAATATGCTCAGAACACCAATCAGAACAAGCTAAGGGAACAGGATATAGAAAAGATTGTTAAAACCTTCAGGGAGAGAAAGGCCCTGGACAAATACTCATATGTTGCTGCCTATTCTGAAATCGAGGAAAACGAGTTCAATCTTAACATTCCAAGATATGTGGACACCTTTGAACCGGAAGAGGAGATAGATATCGCGGTGGTTCAGGAAGAGATAGACCGGATTGAAGAGGAATTGGACGAAACGCGGAAAAAGATGAAGGAGTATTTAAAGGAACTGGGTTTTTAATCATTAAAGGCACAAAAAGAAAAAAGGAACCACGAAATACACGAAACACACTAAAAAATAAAAAAATTTTTTGTTCGCTTATTTTGTGTGGTTCGTGTTCAATCAGCTTTCTCATTTTTTCGAGGTTATATGATGACAGATATCATCTACAAAGAGGAAGGTTTTACTATACAGGGAGTGGTTTTCGATGTTTATAAAGAAATGGGATCAGGTTTTCTTGAGGCAGTTTACCAGGAGTGCATGGAAATAGAGTTTAGATCACGTGGAATACCGTTTGAAACTCAAAAAGAATTAACTCTCTTTTATAAAGGCAAGGAACTTAAACGATCATATATACCGGATTTTATCTGTTTCGAAAAAATAATTGTCGAATTGAAGGCATTGAAGGAAACAACAAATGAACACAAGGCGCAAGTCTTTAATTATTTAAAAGCTGCCAATATGAGATTAGGATTGCTTGTTAATTTCGGGCATTATCCAAAAGCTACTATAGAAAGGATCATTATATAACCACGAAACATACGAAACGCAAAAAACGAAAAAGCAACCTCGAAATACACGAAAGGTAAGAAAATGGAAAAAACATAATAAATTTTGTTCGTGTATTTCGTGTGGTTCGTGGTGAACAAACAGTTTTAATATTTCGTGGTCTGGATGAGGTAAAGTCGTGACTGACAACCTGCCTGCAAAAAAATCGGAGTTTCTCCTGTATCAGACTGAAGATGGTCATACAAAACTTGAAGTGAGACTGGAAAACGAAACTGTCTGGCTGACCCAGCAGATGATGGCTGAACTGTTTCAGACAACCAAGCAAAATATCGGTCAGCATCTAAAAAACATCTTTTCCGAGGGAGAACTACCGGAAAATTCAGTTGTAAAGGAATTCTTTACAACTGCCTCAGACGGCAAAAAATATAAAATACGATTTTATAATCTCGATGCTATTATCTCAGTCGGATATCGGATTAAAAGTATAGTCGCTACCCGCTTTCGCATGTGGGCAACGCAACGCCTGAAGGAATATATCATCAAGGGATTTTTATTGGATGATGAAAGACTTAAAAATCCTCCAGTGGCAGGATCATCCGTCCCCGATTATTTCGATGAAATGCTTGAAAGAATCCGTGATATTCGGGCAAGCGAACGGAGGATGTACTTGCGAGTCAAAGAGATTTTTTCCATGGCAGGAGATTATGATCCTACATGGTCTGAAACAACAAGATTTTTCAGCATAATTCAGAACAAGCTCCATTTCGCGGCGACCGGAATGACAGCCGCTGAACTTATTAGGGAAAGGGCAGATCATACAAAGCCAAACATAGGGCTTACAAGCTGGAAGGCGGGAGAAGTTAGAAAGACCGATGTCACTATCGCAAAAAATTATCTTAAAGAAAATGAAATTGATGGACTGAACAGGATTGTTGTCATGTGGCTTGATTTTGCGGAGGATCAGGCAAAACACCGCAGACAGGTCTTCATGAAAGACTGGGAAAGAAAGTTGGATGAGTTTTTAAGGTTTAATGAAAGAGAAGTTCTTCCGGATGCCGGTAATGTAAGTAAAGCGGAGGCTGATGAGCACGCGAAAACAGAATATGACCGGTTTGAGGAACGCCGGAGGGCATATAAAGAACTTACCGGGCAGGAAGATACTATCAGGCAGCTTGAGGAAGCGGCAAAAGACATAAATAAACCACGAAACACACGAAAATCACGAAAGAAAAAACAATAAAAAATGAATTGTTTGTGTATTTCGCGTGGTTTGTGGTCTGAAAGGTGTTGATTTGGTTGATCGAAACGAAAACAGGGCAGGATATAAGAAGACCAAGGTTGGGTGGATACCTGAAGAATGGGATATTGAACCTTTAAATAAAGTTGCGACTGTCCAAACGGGCTTAGCAAAAGGAAAAAAAAATATTAAAGACAGTGTATCATTACCTTATCTAAGAGTGGCCAACGTTCAAGATGGATTTTTACACCTTGAAAATATTAAAAAAATTAATGTAGAAAAAACTAAATTAAAGAGATACCTACTACAGAAAGGTGATGTTCTGTTTACCGAAGGAGGTGATTTCGATAAACTAGGCAGAGGCACAATTTGGAATGGAGAAATAAATCAATGCTTACATCAAAATCATATTTTTGCTGTTAGATGCAATAGGCCCCGAATCCAACCATATTTTCTTTCAATAATTGCAGCAGGTCCTCTCGGCCGAAGATATTTTCTATTATCTTCAAAACAATCAACCAACCTAGCAAGTATTAATACTAGACAATTAAAAAGTTTTCCTTTGCCCTTACCCCCTCTCTCCGAACAAAAAAAAATCGCTGAAATCCTTTCCACATGGGACAAAGCCATAGATCAGACACGAAAACTCATCATCGCCAAGACCCGAATGAAAAAAGCCCTTATGCAGCAATTAATTCCTTATTATGGTTGTAAAATAAAAGAGCAAAAATCAAAATGGACATTAAAAAAACTTGGTGAATTAATTCAACCTGTATCTAGGCCGACCCCTAAACCAGATAAACCTTATTTATCCATCGGAATACGTAGTCATGGCAAAGGTACTTTTCAGAAAATGATCAATGAACCTGAGCAAATTATGATGGATACACTATATCGAATTAAGGAAGATGATTTAGTAGTAAATATAACTTTTGCTTGGGAAGGTGCAATTGCAATAGCAAACGAACAAGATAGTGATGGTCTAGTTTCACATCGGTTCCCAATATACAGGATTAAAAGATCTGTTGCAGATTTAGAGTATGTAAAAAATTTAATACATACAAAAAGGTTTATATGGGATTTAGGTTTAATCTCCCCTGGCGGAGCAGGAAGAAACCGGGTTATGAATAAAAGCGATTTTCTGAAAATACAGGTTTTTGTCCCGCCCTTAGAAAATCAAAAGTATATTGGGCAAATACTATCAAAAGCAGAAAAAGATATAAATGTAAGTAAGGCGTTTCTCTATTCCCTTGAAAAACAAAAACGCGGTCTCATGCAGAAATTACTGACCGGTGAAATCCGGGTAAAGGTATAGGAGCGTTCTATGGAAGACCAGTCGCCATATGGAATTCCGGAATATGAGCTTCCCAATTATCTGGAAAAGGTGCAGTCCCAGCTTCCCGCACTGCATCTCTTAATACTCCTGGGCTGGAAGTATTTAACGCCTGAAGAAACAGTCAGTCTTCGTAGTGGACGCCTTGGCTCAGTAATACTTGAACCTGTATTGGTTGAACATATCCGCCAACATTGCAGGTTTGAATTCAAGGGTATGTCCAGACCTTTTACGGAAAATGCCATTCAAAACGCTGTTCAGGCACTCAAGTCATTTCGGGCGACAGGCGCCACTCACCAGAATGAACATGCCTATGATCTGTTATGTCTTGGGACCAGCGTGCCCCAGACAATAGAAGGAGACACCAAGAGCTTTACAATAAATTACATCGACTGGAAGAATTCTAAAAACAACACATACCACTGCACAGCGGAATACAAAGTGGAGCGAACCGGCTTTCAAAAGCACTACATCCCGGATATAGTTTTGTTTGTGAACGGTATTCCTGTATGCGTTATTGAATGCAAGCGGTCCGCCTATACTGACCCAGGCAAAGATCCGGTTAAACTTGCCATTGATCAGCTTGGAGATTATCAGGCAAAGGATGGAATACCACAGCTTTTTTTATACACTCAACTTCTTCTTGCCCTTGCCAGGGACAAGGCCAAATACGGCACAACCGGCACTCCTCGCCCCTTCTGGGCTTTGTGGAGGGAAGAAAGGATTGACAAGGAACTTAAGGATAAACTCTCGGAAAAACTTGATGGCGCAGACCTTGACAGGCTGCTCAGTGCCCCTTTTAAGGATGCAAGAAGGGAATATTTGTCCATTCATGAGCAGGGAAGGGAGATTTATGAACAGGACATGGCATTGTATTCCCTTTGCCGTCCTGAACGTTTGCTTGAGCTGGCATATAAATTCATTCTTTTTGATAACGGTGTTAAAAAGATAGCAAGGTATCAGCAATATTTTACGGTACACGATATTATTAAGAGGGCGTTAAGCGCCCCTCCAGAAAGCCCCAGGCCGGGGGGAGTTGTCTGGCATACACAGGGGAGCGGCAAATCCCTAACCATGGTCATGCTGGCAAAATCCCTTGCTCTTCATCCTGCCATACTTAATCCGAAAATAATCCTGGTAACCGACCGTATTGATCTCGACGATCAGATCTGCGGGACATTTCGTGCCTGCGGTCTGGAACCGGAACAGGCAAACACCGGAAAACACCTTGTAGAACTTCTCTCGGATCAAAGGTCTCATATTGTAACAACCCTTATTCACAAGTTCGCGACTGCGACATCCGGAAGGATGCTTACGAGAGCGGATAGAAACACATTCGTGCTTGTGGATGAGGGGCACAGGGGACAGTATGAAAGACAGCACTCCAGGATGCGCCTTGCCCTTAAGGGAGCGTGCTTTATTGCCTTCACAGGTACTCCACTTGCTAAATCCGCTAAGAGAAACACATTTTCCAAATTCGGGGAGCTTTTTCGTCCGCCCTATACTATCTCCAGGGCAGTAGAGGACAATGCGGTTAAACCATTACTATATGAAGGCCGGTATGTCCCCCAAAAGGTGGATAGGGAGGCCATTGATAACTGGTTTGAAAAAATAACACTGGCGTTGACCAGAGACCAGAAGGCGGATCTTAAAAGGAAATTCTCAACTGAACGCCAGCTCAACAAGGCAGTTCAAAAGGTCCGAATGGTCGCCTGGGATATTAGCCTGCATTATACGACCGCGTACCAGGGGACAGGCATGAAAGGCCAGCTTGTCACACCATTTAAGGGAACAGCTCTGAAATACAAAGAGTTTATGGATGAATTCGGCATGGTAAAAACAGATGTCCTGATTTCCGGCCCCTATGAAAAAGAAGGGGAAGAAAATAATGCTGATTCATCAAATGAGATAGTAAAGGCCTTCTGGGATGAAATGATGGACCGTTTCGGTTCTGAAAAAAATTATAACAAACAGCTCATTAATTCATTTAAACATGGTGACAGTCCTGAAATAATTATTGTGGTTGATAAGCTTTTAACTGGATTTGACGCGCCGTGCAACACGGTTCTTTATCTCGCCCGAAAACTGAAGGAGCATACTTTATTACAGGCCATTGCCAGGGTAAATCGCCTGTATGAAGGTAAGGAATACGGCCTGATTCTTGACTACAGCGGGGTAATCGAAGAGCTTGATGAGGCAATTGATTTCTACAGCCAGCTCGCGGATTATGACAAGGCCGATCTTGCTGAAACCGTTACCTATATTTCCGACAAAATATCCAAATTACCCCAGCTTCATTCCAATCTCTGGGAAATGTTTGGAAGGGTGAAGGGGATTAAAGACCCCGAAGTATGGGAGGTTCACCTGAGAGACAATGAACTTCGTAACAGATTTTATGAGAGATTCAGCCTTTTTGCACGAACTCTTTCCCTTGCTCTGTCATCCACTAATTTTCTTGAAAGCACACCTGCCGGGTTGATCAGGAAATATAACGCTGATCTAAAATATTTCCAGAACCTAAGAGCCGCGGTCACAAGACGTTATCAGGAAATAATTAACTTTTCAGAATATGAGCCCAGGCTTGAAAAGCTTATAAATACACATGTGGGAGCTGGGGAAGTACAGCAGATCTGTAAACCGGTAAATCTCCTGGATGCCAGGGAACGACAGGAATTAATGAAGGATAATGGCAAAAGCAAGACAGCCAAGGCAGACATGATTGTAGCGGCGACACGAAGAGTTATTGAACAGGAAATGGCAAAGGACCCTGCCTTTTACAGAAAATTTTCCCGGCTTCTTGAACAGGTAATCGAAGACCTTTACTCCGGGCGGATCAAGGCACTCGAAGCTCTGGAAAAGACTAAAGATATATCGACAAAGGTTATTACCCATACAGATGATGATGTTCCCTATGAACTTGTTGGCAAAGACATGGAACGCCGTTTTTATGGATGCGTAAGAGAACCCTTAACAGAATATATTGCCAAAGATGATAAACCGGGAACAGAGATCGCCCTTCGTATTGTGGAAAAAATTGCCCCCCATAAGATACGGGATTGGAGGACAAATCAGGATGCCCTTAATAAAATGCGCGGAGAGATAGACGATATCCTTTTTGAAGTAACAAAGGAGTATGAAATTGAACTCTCTCTCGAAGAGCAGGATGCGATAATTGATAGATGTATTGAGGTAGCAATTGCCAACGAAGATTAAGCCTACAGAACACGCTATTGAATATGGTTCACGAAAAATAGTTTATAATCTTTTTCGTGAAAAACGTAATCGGGTACGCATTGTTGTTTCTCCTGAATTGAATGTGGATGTATTTGCGCCAGAGATGGCTTCCGAATTTCGTGTGCATGATATTGTAAGAAAAAAAGCTCCATGGATAGCAAAATCCATTGATAAACTGGAGAATTATCATCCGTTACCGGCACCAAAACAGTACGTCAGCGGAGAAACACTTGTTTATCTGGGAAGGCAATATCGACTGAAAGTTGAAAATGGGAAAGATGAACCTGCAAAGCTACGGGGGAGATTTTTGCATGTGGAGGTAAAAAACAAAACTGATATAAGGAAGGTTAAACGTAAAGTTGAAAACTGGTACCGTAAAAGGGCAAGAGATATATTAAGCAGATATATGGATAAATGTTTCGCTATCGCATCAAGACATGGACTTCCTGAGCCTTTTTTCACTATTCGGAAAATGCGCAGAAGGTGGGGTAGTTGCAGTCCTGCAGACCGAATAACTTTAAACATTAAATTGGTTCAACTTCCTGTACAATGCATAGAGTATGTTATTATGCACGAACTATGTCATTTAAGACATCCCAATCATTCCAGATATTTTTATTCATTCTTAACCAGATGCCTTCCTGACTGGCGAAAGAGAAAAGAAATACTGGATAATGTAATGCTTTACTAATATTTCTTGGTATGGTGGAATTCTATTTAACGATTTAATTGACAATCTAAAGAGTTAAAATATTTTCAAATTCCATCCGGATTATGGTAAAAGAAAGTATTAGGACTTAGAGTTGTTGATAAAGCTTTCAGCCCGATTAGGAGACAATGCATGTCGCAACAGAAGAAAATTCTGGATATAGAAAAACAGAAGCAGGTCATTGCTGCGGCACGCAGGGAACAGGAGCTTAAGGAAAAGACATACAGGGAGCGCGCCCTTAAATTATTTCCCTGGGTCTGCGCGCGCTGCGGGCGTGAATTCAAAGGAAAGAGACTGCGTGAGCTGACAGTTCATCATAAGGATCATAATCACGAAAACAACCCGCCCGACGGCAGCAACTGGGAACTGCTGTGTATTTATTGTCACGACAACGAACATTCAAGGAATTCGGTTGCTGAGTGGTATGAAGGGGTGACACCGGATGAAGAAAAGACCCAATCATCAACCTATAAGGCTTTCGCAGATCTGTCGAGATTGCTGGAGAAAAAGAGTGAAAGAGACGAAGGCATGCCCTGAATCTCACGGTTAACTCTTTATTTGTATTGCTATTAACCCAAATATTTAATATCTTGAAAATATCTCAGAGCGATTATTTACTCATATTGAAATCTTTTAGAAAACAGGAATAATCGCTTCAAAAATAGCATCTTTGCTATAATTATTTTTCCGGGAATCGGGGTGATGCCTTAAGAAAATTGATTACGGTTGGAGCGACAAAGCCGCTAAAATTTTGTGAAATATGTTTATATTGAAAGAATACTCACTTAAAAAATGGAAGAAATACTAAAAAATAAAACTAAATATCAAATTTTGCTTGGATAACCATATTAAATCACTTTAATAGACCCCATGCCTACACCAATCTAAAGTCACTTAAAAATTAGCAGACCACAGTTCATACTTTAAAATAAATAAACTTATTGTCAAATACTGAAAATGGAACCGATTTCAGAGTGACGCACTGAGCAGTTTCAGCCTTATAAATCCTGTTTCAATTTTTCCTCAAACTCCTGGAAAAAGAGATCTTTTTCTTTCCAGTCGGGACCGAAACGCTTGTTGAAATAATTGCCTAGTTTTTCAAACAACTTCTTCCAAACCGGTTTTCCTTCAGCCAAGACAACGTCTTCAATGTATGAAGCAAGATCTGATATCCTTTCTTTGGTAAGAAACGAGACAGCTCCCAATTTGATCGATTTTTTTAGAGAGTCAGGAGAAAGCGCATGAGCGGTTAGCATTACAGTCGGGAATTCTTTGGAAACAGAAATTTTCAGGAGTTCGAAGCCATTGACGCCCATGATATCAAGTATTACGACATCATAGGTATAACTCATAAGGTATTGGACAGCTGTGTAATAATCGGTTGCCCTGTCAACCTTACACATGTCCAGTTCTTCCTCCACGGTTTCCAGGATATCAGGTTCATCATCCACCACCAGGACCATCTTATCTTTTAAGGCGCTTTTTTCACTCATTGCAGTGTTCCCCTTTCATTAGCTATCAAACTCTTTCACCTAATTTAGATTTAAACAGAGACTCATCTCTTTTAAAATAAATTTTTTCGAATCTAATTTTTTTTGACTTTCATAAATCTTATTAGCTGTTTAAGTATTAAAATTTAGTAGGCCAGTTTGCAAGATAATGCCTGCTTAAGCCCCTGTCTCTGGAATCACGTACTATGCGAAGGACCTTGGTCAGGTAATTTCTCGTCTCCCTCGGATCTATAATATCCTGGAGGTAATAAGCCCCGGCTGCAGGATAAGGGGAACTGTCACCGATCATCTTCTCCACTTCCTTTTCCCTCTCATCTTCAGAAAGACCTCCGTAAACCACATCAGCTGCAATCAAAGGATCCATGAAACCGATCTCAGCGGTCGGCCATGCTACAAGGAAATCAGGGCTTCCCCCCATACCGCACATGTTAACCGTCACCTGACCAAAGGTTTTACGAACAATTATAGCTATCTTGGGTACAGTCACCTGAAACAGACACTGAAGGGCATTAACCACCCTGGCTCCCACCCTCTTGATCTCTGCCTCCTTACCTACCATATGCCCTGGGGTATCGTGCAGAAAAATGAGAGGGATATTATAAGAGTCACACAGGCAAAAAAAGCTCATCATCTTGTCCAGAGCGTCAGTGTTCGTAGCTCCCATATTCACAATCGGATTGTTGGCAACGATCCCGACTGCCTCACCGTTAATCCTTGCCAGTGCGGTAATAAGCATAGCACCGAATTCAGGCTTCAATTCAAAATACTTGCCCCCGTCCACAATGCACTCAACGATCCGGTGCATGTCATACACACGCTTCCTGTTTTCAGGCAGGACATCAAGAATATTTGCCATTCTCTCTTCTGAACCCTCAGGAACGCTTCGAACTGCAGGAAATTCCCCGTGGTTATTGGGCATGTAGTCCAGGTACTCACGGATAATGCGAAAACAATCCTCTTCATCTTCTGCAACCCTGTCAACTATACCCGTAATTTTTGAATGGACTTCCCAGCCCCCCATCTCCTCACCGCTGTATGTTTGGCCTATGGCCCTGCCCAATGCCCTCGGCCCGGATACGGAAATAGCGCTTCCCTTGACCTGTACCACAAAATCCGCCAGATTGGCCTGGAAATCAGCAACTCCATAACATTCTCCCATGGCTGCAAAAATAAAAGGCTGGGTCCTGAAATGAGTATATTCCGGTCGCAGACCGTCCAGATCATAACCGGTCAGGCCACAGACTTCCTTTGAACCCTGGCAGTCCGGCATCCTTGCTCCCCCGGCCTCTCCAAGGAATATGAGGGGGACCTGAACTTCCTCTTTGATTTGCTTCTTGAAAAGGAGGAGCTTTTTCAGGTTTACCCTGGCATTGGTGGAGGCGAGGACAGTGAAATCATTGGCAATTACAGCCACCCTCCTCCCGTTGATCAATCCGTACCCGCATATAAGACTGTCAGCAGGGGTCTTATCTTCCATTCCCGGAAAATCCGAGTGGGCAAAAAGTCCCATCTCCATGAAAGAACCTGGATCCAGAAGCTTTTCAATGCGCTCCCTGGCAGTAAGCCATCCCCTGTCATGCTGCCTTTTTATCTTTTCAGATCCGCCCATCTGGAGAAATCTTTTGCGTCTCTCCTCCAACTGGTCAAGCATATTTTCGAGCACCATTATTTTGTTCTCCTTCAAATTCCTCCAGCTAAAATTTTATAATAACAATTTTGGTAAAAAACAGACCCTCTTGATTCAATCCCTCCGTTTGAACTTAAAATCATCCTTGTAATTTAGGGCAAAATTAATGCTAATTACCAAAATTTATTAAGTATATAAAAGAAACATTTCTTAAAAAAAAGAATAACCACGCCAAGGCATTTCATCCCCAGTAATATAGCAAAGAATCGAAAAGGAGACGTAAAAGGCACCAAGTTTTGAAGTACATACCTAAAGGATAGAGAGCAAAATTACTTGTTTAGAACAACCCTGGCATCCAAGGCTTGGGAGCCTTTGCCATGACTGAATACCACTACCGGATTTATATCAATCTCCTGAATTTCGGGAAAATCCACCATTATTCTCGAGACCCTTACCAGCATGTCCTCTATGGCTGCGATATCACAAGACGGTTCTCCTCGAACCCCCTTCAGAATTTTCGATCCTCTTATGTTCCCTATCATCTTCCCAGCCTCCCGATGACTGACCGGAGCTAAACGCCAGACTACGTCCTCCAAAACCTCCACGAAGATGCCTCCCAGGCCAAAGAGGACAATCGGCCCAAAGACAGGATCCTGTCTACCTCCCAAAATGATTTCCCTGCCCATGCTGGACATGATCTGGAGAAGCACCTCCGTTTCTTCACCACCAATATTCCGTAAATTCCTAAATGCGTTACGGATTAGAGTTTCAGAAGATAAATTGAGGTAAATGGCTTTTGCATCGCTTTTATGGGATACATACGGGCGGTTTATTTTCATGGCAACCCCTCCTCCATTGAGCAATTTCCAAGCCTTTAAGGCCTCACTCTCATTTTTCGCAAAATTATAAGGGGGAAAATTAAAACCGTAAGCATGGAGAAGATCCATGGCCTCACTTAGAAGGAGATGGTCCCTCCCTTCTGCAGATTGAAGAATTTCCCGAGCTCTTTGATTTTCTACACAAGGGACAGGGGAAGTCTCCGTGACCGACGTCTTCTTTTCGATCCGCCCATAGGACAATTTTAGTGCCCGTACAGCATTTTCAGGGGCCGGGAAAATAGGGGTATTCAGTTCCCTTTTTAGGTAATTCATTTCCTCAATCTCCGTGAGGATGAAAAGTGCTACAGGCTTATAATATTTTTTCACCAATTGATCTATTCTCCTGAGGAGAATACGGGAAGCATCCCTTTCGCGCTCTTCGAAGAAAGCATGGCCCAGAAGTACTCCATCAACATCGTCTCTTTTAAGCAGTTCCTCAACTAAATGAGCATATAAATCAAGATCAAAGAGATCTCCGAGGTCCAAAGGATTCTGAAGGCTGATCACATTTGCCCTGAAGCTACTTTCGAAACTCCTAAGGAATTCTTTGGGTAGGGTGATGAGCTGGAATCCATAGTATGTGCAGGAATCAGCTGCGATGATTGCTTGGCCGCCCGACCGAGCAGCGACAACCAATCGATTGCCTTTGAGAGGTGGAAAAAAAATGGATTTAATATAGTCTACAGCATAATCTATGCTATTAATGCGTACACATCCTGCCTCATCCAATGCGCAATCCACGAGCTTATCATCCACAAAAAGGGCGGCCGTATGAGAGTGAGCAGACTTGGCATTTTTAGTAAATCGGTTAGACTTATATACCAGAATGGGCTTGGAGGAATGCTTGGCAACATCAACGAATCGCCTGCCGTCTGTAAATCCCTCCAGGTAAATCATAATAATTTTTGTCCCCTCATCCCGGATCAGATAATCGAGGAGTTCATTTTCATCAACATCCAATTTGTTTCCTACGGAGATAAATTTGTTAAACCCGATATTTTCCTTGGCAAGAGAATTCAGAAGACTCAGTCCGACACCCCCACTCTGTGCCAATACGGAAACCGGACCGATAGAGAGCCCCTTTTGCATTGTCATAAAGGGTAGTGACAATCCATTCTCCATATTTGTTACACCAATACAATTGGGCCCGATAAAACGAATGCCGAATTTCCTCGCAATATCCAAACAGGCCTTCTCTAAAGGAATACCCCTTTGCCCCATCTCGGAGAATCCGCCTGATTCGATCACGACGTGTTTGATTCCTTTCCCAGCGCACTGTTCCAAGATTTCCGGTATGGTTTTTGCCGGTGTCAGGATTATAGCAAGATCAATCTCATGAGCTATATCATTTAAGGAATGATAAATTTTCTTTCCGAACACAACTCCTTCACTGGCCCCGACAGAATCAACCTCTCCCATGAATCCGAAATCGATACAGTTCTGTATGATATTTCTACCAAGATTATTTTCGTCTGGAGAAACTCCGATAACTGCAACAGTCTTGGGATAAAAAAAATTTGAAAAGTGCTTATATATATCAGTCAATTGTCTTATACCTTCATCATTTCATTCTTTCTCTTGGCTCCACAAGTGCGGCAATGAAATGTCTGACACCTATGTAAAAGTAATTGATTAACTTTAGCATTTTTCCTTTTCGGTACTGCATTGACTTTAAGCTCTGTTTCAACAATTACTTTACTATTGTGTTCCTGATCTATGGCGTCCATACAAAAAATGGGTTCTGATGGCCACTGTGACTCTATATGCTTCTGGGCATCCCTTCATCAGTGAATGCCGTCTGATACCCTCCTGCGGAGTATTGAGCGATGATCCTTAAGTGCCCTTAAAATTCGTCTGCCTTTTGCCTGAGAACGCCTGGATTTCATCCTTTTTATCTTTTGGCACCAAATAGCATCTTTATCGGCTATAAATCTCCAGCAATTATACATTAGGAACAAAAGTCATCAATCAGCAGCCTCAACATATAATAAACATCTCAAAAAATTAATGGCATATTTGTCCATAAAAATGGTTAAAATGTATGAATATGCTTAAATCGGCAACAATGCCAAATGAAACAAAAATGTTATTTATTTTCTGGAACTCAGCATCTTATTCCTCTGGACTTAATTCCTAATTGCTTTTTCTCAACGCTATAACCCATTTCAACCCAGTCACACAGCAGAGGGCGCGTGTCTCGTGGATCTATGACATCTTCAATATCAAATGCCTCAGCTGATCGAAAAGGAGATGCGAAATTCCGGTATTGTTCTTCCAATTCATCTAATAATGCCTCCGGATCGCTTGATGCTTCTATTTCGGCCTTGTGGGCAGCATAAACACCCCCCTCCACAACAATATTGCCCCAATTGGCTGATGGCCAAAAGTAGCGCCAATTCAATCCGCTATAGTCTTCCTGACTTCCTCCCGCCACCCCATAAGCCTTTCGAATATATATTGCCACATAAGGAACCGTAGCCTGATAAACAGAGAAAACAGCACGAACCCCTTTTCGAATAGTTCCCTGTATCTCCGCATCCTTACCTATGCGAAACCCGGGTTGGTCCACAAAATTAACAATCGGAAGGTGAAACGTATCGCACATATCTACAAAACGCTGGAATTTTTCTGCAACATCCCAGCCAAATGACCCACCCCAATATGTCGAGTTATTTGCAAGGACGCCAACCGGATACCCGTTCAAGCGGGCTAATGCGGTAATTTGAGCCTTACCGTAGTTTTGACCTATTTCAAAAAGGGAATTTCGGTCAAATATAAGCTCCAGAATATATTTTATATTGTATGCTTTTCTGGGATTCCGAGGTATGGCAGAAAGAAGTTCTTCCTCGCGACGATTGGGATCGTCTTGTTCTTGATGATTTCTTTTCGGAAGTTCCCAAACATTAGGCGGCATATATGATAAAAATGTTTTAATTTGTCTAAAGGCATCCTTCTCGCTCTCTGCTTCATTATCAACTACGCCGCTCTTCCGTGTATGAATTTTGTAATCTCCCAGCTCTTCTTTAGTCACACGCTCACCAAAGGCCTGCTTCGACAAAGCCGGTCCCCCGGTAAATACTTGAGATAGACCTTTCACCATCACTGAAAAATGAGATGAGACCATGAGCAACCCCCCGGATCCCGCCGTGGGTCCCAAAGCCACAGAGACAACCGGCACCATAGACATAATGTTGACAAGATCTTTCATAGCATAATCCGGCAGCGTCGGGAATTTGACATAACCAAACTTGAGTATTTCTTTAATCGTACCGCCCGCGCCATCTAATAATCTGACCATCGGGATCTTTAATTCTCGCGCCATTTTCATGACGTATGCCAGCTTACCCTTATATATATCTCCAACCGAGGCACCCTTTATGGTAAAATCATCAGCAAGAAGGGAAATCCTTTGACCATTCACTTTACCTAAACCAATTAAAATAGGACACGGTGTAAACCCGACCAGTTCATTTTTTTCATAAGTTGCCTCTCCGGATAGAATTCCACGTTCTAAAAATGAGCCGGAATCCAAAAACGCTTCAATACGTTCCCGTGCAGTCATTTTGCCTTGATCATGCTGCTTCTTAACGTTTTTTTCCCCACCCATTCCATATGCAAATTCTTTTCTTTTAAAAAGCTCCTCAACTTCATCCTTCCAATTCATTTATTCTACCTTCCTTCTTTCTATTTCGTAGCTATTATGATTAGAGTTAACATTTACATCGCATCCTTTTATAAATGCTTTTTTTTTGCCAAATCTTTGGGTGGTGCAATAATCTTAAGCACCTCAATACTCAGTCTGTTTCTGAGTTTAATCTAGCCTTGTCTTTAACTATAGCCCTAAAATTGTAAAAAATTAAAAACCTATGACTAAGGCGATACATTGTTAATTTCAATTCGGAGAAAGCTCAATTTTTGAAATCCTCATGTCATAGATCAAAGGAAACAAATGAATATAAAGATTCAACATCATTTAATTTACGAGGTTATTAATATTTTTTAATAACCCATCCGCTTGCTGCGCGGTAATTGATTTATTTATGAATCAGAATTTAGTAGGCCAGTTTGCAAGATAATGCCTGCTTAATCCCCTG
>ERZ795057.744-NODE-744-length-32161-cov-14.734131_pt1 | contig 32161 bp, 25 predicted proteins | sample MGYA00375141_ERZ795057 | MGnify/ENA primary metagenome ERZ795057 (study PRJEB30186, sample SAMN05720163) | activated sludge metagenome | isolation source: Anaerobic digester | place: Hong Kong | collected 2015-01-26 ...
TTGCAGTGTATGGAATTGTTTATTTACTTTATAACCGCCCTGATCAGCTTTGCCGGAGGCATGGTGATCCTTGCGCGCAGCGGCGCCAGGTACGGCCGGATCGTGGCCATCGGCCTCATATTCCTCGCGCTTTTCGAGCTGTGCTACTTCCTGAACCTCCTGCTGAATTCCACAACGGCCCTGCGCATCGCATCACTCTTCGAACTCGCCTGTATCAGTGCTTTTATCCTTTCCGTGACCTCCATGGAAACGCGGCTGTCGCAAAAATCCAGGATCGCAGCATGGGAAACACATTCTGCCATCATCGTTTGCCTCCTCTTTGGCGCAGTGCTGGGCTTTTTCCCGGAATCGTATCTCACCATAAGCCCTGAAGGGTACATCATCCTGGGATGGCTCGGGAAGGCCCACGCGATCATAGTGCTCATCTGTTGCGTGGTCTTCATGTGGATGATGGAAAACATCCTGCGGGCAAGCAGCAATGAACAAAAACGAATCCTGAAATATCCTGCCCTCGGTATCATCACACTTGGTGTCGCCTTCATCCTCTCGGCCATATACCGTCTCAGCTCGCTTACTATCACCCATGAGGTGCTCCTGCTCAGTTCCCTGATCTTTCTGGTGGGCATCTCCTTCCTTATCTTTTTCTCCATCCGCTTCCGGCTCTTCGAGATGGACATATTCGTATCCCGTTATGTCGTGTATCACTCCATTACCTTCTTGAGTATCGGGGCATACCTTTTTGCCATGGGGCTCTTTATACTGGGGGTACAAAAGCTCGGCATCCAACTTTCCTTCGTGACCATAGGTTTCTTCGTGTTCCTGGTCCTTCTCCTCCTGGGGATCATTATGCTCTCTCAAGAGGCACGGGCCCGTCTGAGATTTTTCGTGGATACCCACTTTTTTGCGAACAAGTACGACTACCGGAAAGAATGGGGAGAACTGAGCGGATACCTCACAATAGCATTCAATGAAAAACAGATCATTCATGTCACATCCCAGGTCATACTGGACAGTATGTACATCCATGAGCTCTCCATCTGGCTCCAGGATAATGAGATCTTCAGGTGCGTCTATTCCTTCCCTTCACCGCTGAAAAATCAGACGATTATAAGGGACGAACTCTTCGTCGTATATCTTGAAAAGAATCCGTACTTTCTGCGAAAGGCCCCGTGCATCAGCCAGGATATGCTCTGGGAAAAAACAATAAAAGACAATCAGGACATCCTTGAACAGCACAAGATCGAGCTTGCCGTGCCCATGACGGCAGGGAACAGGGTGATCGGATTCATCGCAGTGGGCAAGGAAAATCCGGGAACCCCGTACGGAAAGGACGATATCGACCTCTTGAGCGCTATAGCATCACAATCGAGTGCGGCGATCATGAGCGCACGGTTTGCTCAGGAACTCGCTGCGAACAAGGAGATGGCGGCCTTCAACCGCATGTCCGCCTACGTACTCCATGACCTGAAGAATGCCGCGGGTAACCTCTCTCTGATCCTTCAGAACGCCCCGAAATACATGGACAACCCGGATTTCCAAAGCGATATGCTCGAGACCATTACCCAGACGCTGGCCCGTATCGACAAAGTCATGGGCAGGCTCGGGGAAATGCCTGCGAAAGATGAACTGGACAAGCAGCGGATTCAACTGGGCTCCCTTGTAGACAATCTGCTCGGAAATCTGCAGCCCCGTCTTGTCAATATCGAGGTTGTCCGGAATATAGATGGGAAACTCGAGATACAAAGCGATCCGGACATGCTGGGAAAGATCCTGGAAAACATCATTGTCAATGCCACCGAGGCAGTATCAGCCAATGGGAAGATCACGATTACTGCAAAAAAAGACGGGGACGGCTGCACAATCTCAATAAAGGACAATGGTACCGGGATGAGCGAAGAATTTATTCGCGACAGGCTGTTCAAACCTTTCCAGACAACAAAGAAGAAGGGGACAGGCCTTGGCCTGTGGCAGGTGAAGAACATGGCGGATAAATTGGGGGCAGTAATCGAGGTAACCAATTATCCGGCGGAAGGGGTCATGTTCAGTATCACTATTCCCGAACATTCAGGTGACAAAAATACGGCGACAACCCCTTGAAACCTGCATGGTCGGAGTATTCCGGCCTGTTGAATCGAAATATTCTCAAAGGAGAAGGAATGAACAAAGAGAGGATACTGATAGTTGAAGACGAATCGAGCATGGCAAAACAGCTCAAATGGGGCCTTGCCGATATATATGAATCATCGGTTGCAAAGGATGCGGCTGAGGCAAAAAGCCTGATCGCGCAGGAATCTCCGGCAGTGGTACTCCTGGATCTCGGACTCCCCCCGGATCCTGACGGGGCCGAAGAGGGGCTCAGACTCCTCAGGGACATATCCAGGGAGACACCCGGCATGAAGGTCATTGTCATAACCGGCAACACTGACAGAGACAATGCCGTCAAGGCCATATCGCTGGGTGCTTACGACTACCATACCAAGCCGGTGAATATAGACGAACTCAAGATTGTCCTGAAACGGGCAATCTATCTTGCAAACCTGGAGCAGCATGTTTCACAGCTCCAGGGCATGCTCTCGGATGAAACGCAGTTTGAAGGAATGATAGCAACGACAAAACCCATGATGACGCTCTTCGATAAGGCGAAAAAGGTTGCCCGGACAGATTATCCTATCCTGATCCAGGGAGAGAGCGGTACCGGCAAAGAACGCCTTGCCAGAGCTATTCACAATCTGAGCGAGAGAAGCGACAAACCCTTTGTGATCGTCGATTGCGGCGCAATCCCGGAGAACCTTCTGGAGAGCGAGCTCTTCGGTCACGAGAAAGGATCGTTCACCGGAGCCCATGCCAGACAGATAGGAAAACTGGAGCGCGCACGCACAGGTTCTGTCGTTCTGGATGAAATCGGTGAACTGCCGCTGATGCTGCAGGTCAAACTTTTGCGGTTTTTACAGGAACACACTATCGAGCGTATTGGGGGAAAAATACCTATACAGGTGGATGCACGGGTGATTGCCATCACCAATGTCGATCTGAAAAAGGCGGTCCAGGAGGGCAACTTCAGGGAAGACCTCTACTACCGGCTCAATGTGGTTCCGCTGTCTGTGCCGGCACTTCGGGAACGCAAAGACGATATCCCGGTGCTGGCGAAGTATTTTCTCGAGACCTACTCCCAGGAGATCGGACCGAGATTCAAGGGATTCAGCCCCGAGGCTATGGATGCCATCATGAATTACGACTGGCCGGGCAACGTCAGGGAGATACAGAACAGGATTCGCCGCGGGGTCGTCATGGCTGAACAGGACCATATCGAAGCACGTGATATCGATCTCGAACCACATGAAAGAGCCGGGAAGACTCTGAAAGAGGCCAGGGATGAGGCAGAACTGTCAGCGATCAACCATGCTCTGGCCAGGCACAATTACAATATCACCCGGGCAGCTCATGACCTCGATATCAGCAGACCGACACTGCATGATCTCATCAGGAAACACGCAATCGAGATACAGAAATGACTTCTGTGGGGTCAAGCCTATACGGATTTACCCGGGCAGCAAAGAGGAATCCGGCAGAATCAGGTATCCTCAGGGAACAGGGTTTTTAAATCATCTACTGCTGATCGCAGTTGCTGTTGCTTTTTCAGGTAGGCCTTCTCGAATTGTTCAAGTCGACCGGCAAGATCGCTTACTTTGTCTTCCAGTGACTGGATGCGGCTCAACAGTTTTTCCAGTTCTGTTCGGGTGTCTACATCCGAGGAGATATCTTCCATGAGAGAAAGAAGATCCGTCACCTTCTTTGACGTGTCAGGATCCATACACCTCTCTTTTTGCCTTCAGACGAATGTGCGCCAGCGATGAATACACTCTGTCGAGTGCATCCTTAAGCTCCACAATCTCCTGCTCAAGCGGCTCTCGCTTCTTGCATTCCTCATCAAGCTGTGATTCCAGATCAAGAATGCGGGCACTGCTTATACCCAGATCCCTTTCAAGGATGGAAACCTTGACATCGACCTTGGCCTTTTCCTGTATTTCATGGGAAATCCCGGCGATCTTTTCTTCCAGTTCGGCTCTCCGGGCGGTCTCTCTGTCAAGATTCTGCGTTCTCTCGTCCAACAGGCCAACCATGTTCTTGATATAATAATCAGCGTCTTCAAGCTGTTCGTTCAGGAAATTGATCTCCCGCTCGATCATCTTGTTATCGAGGGCTGTATTTTCAATCGCGGCAACACTTTCCCTCAGGAGCGCATTCTCCTGTTCAACTACGGAAAGGGTTTTGCTGCTTTCCATCAGCTTACGCTGAATCTCCTTCTTTTCAAAAATCACCTGGGTGATATCGGAGCTCAGATCGATAATGGTCTCGACAGCCTTTGCTGGATCAACCTGGTTCTTTTGCGGTTCTGTTTTTGATTTCAGTACGGGTTTTTCTTCCGGCACATCTGCTTGATGTTGTTCTTCCTGGTCCTTCAACAGGACAGGGTCAATGTTCCAGGGCCTGTTGGGCCTCTTTTTCTGCATCCTGGGCATCTTTTTTGCGACACTTTTATCGAATCCGTCTTTCATATGTTCTCGCTCCTCAGCTCACAATAACTGCTTCATTACAATTGCCCGCTCACATAAAGTCACGTCGTATAGGTTAACCATAAAACCCCTTAAAAGGCAATTGGCAGGTTCGGAAAAATTTCCTTGATAAAATCGTTTATGTCCGTTGCTCCCCTGTTTTTCGGTGCGAACTGGTGTATGGGCATTCCCATACTTGCCGCTTCTGCAATCTTTGTGTCCTGGCGTATTATCGTCTTCATCAAATACCCGGCATAGTGCTCTTCAAGGGCTTCCCTTGCCCTCTGGCAGATGTTATGCGAGGCATTGTAATGATTCAGGAAGATATAGATGTTATCCAGCAGAAAATCAAAATCCTCTTCTATGGTGGCCAGCGTTTCGAACAGGATCTTTAATCCGTGGTACGAGAGAAAATCCGCGAGAACAGGTACGAAGAGCTCAGTGCTGGCAAGGATCCCGTTGAGATTGAGCAGCCCGATGGACGGAGAAGCATCCATGATAATAATATCATATTCGTCCTGAACGGACATGAGGCTCTTTTTCAGCCGCAGTTCCCGGGCGTTCATAGAGGTAAGCGCCAGCTCCACCGGTGAGAGGTCGAGGTTTGCCGGGATAAGATTCAGGTTCTTCATCTTTGTATCGATGATCACATCCTGAATATTTGACCGTTCGATCAGTACATTATAGAGCGTGCCATCGAAAGAACCATGATTGATCCCGAGACATTGCGTAAGATGCCCCTGGGGATCAAGGTCTATCAGGAGTACATTCATGCCGAGCTGTGCAAGGCGAAAGGCATAGAACGCGGATATACTCGTCTTGCCGGTTCCCCCCTTGAAATTCAGAAAGATCTGCCGTCTCTTTGTTTCAACCAATGGAGGTTTGCCCAGCATCGATAAATAAACGTTGATATCCTGGGGCATGTAGACCCGTATACCGCCATCCATCTGTGGTTCCGGAAGCGTGCCTCCTGCTTCCATCTTCAACAGCGCTGACTTGGATATCCCGAGCAGAGAGGCAAATTCTTTGGCAGTATATTGTGTCTCTTCCATATCAAATCCTTTCTCTCATGATCTCCCACCATCCCTGCCACTTTGCCACAATCCATTCGAACTCATCATCCGATGCACCGATGGGTTCTCCGAAATCTTCGCCCGTAAGCCTTTTCAGGGCATGGATCGCCTGCATTCTGATGTCCACAGAGGGGTCTTCCAGTATCTTGATCAAATATTGTGCATCTTTTTTTTCGCCCCACTTTGCGATGAGCCGCAAGGCATCTTTGCGGACCTTTTCATCCGGGTCTCCCTGGGCTATGGCCATGACAGGATCTATAGCAGCCCCCCCGTTAAGCCAGAAGAGATAGCTGATAACCCTTCTGCGGACATACGGGTCGTCATCCGCCAACCACTTGATCCCGTCTTCTACTCTAAACAGCCCTCTGCGGAACAGATACCTCACAGCCAGTCTCCGGACCCTTGGGTCCGGATCAATTGCTGCGTTTAAAAATATCGCAGGATAGTCGTTATCGTCATAAAAAAGAACATCGTATATAGCCATAGCCGTGGGTTTGTCAGCATCTTCCAATATTTCGGCTATAAGCGTATCCGGCGAGGGAGATTCCTGGAGGATTGCATTTGCCGCCATTCGCTTGATCTCGGGGTCACTGTCCTTTAGGTCTCGCAATATCTGATCCAACCCTACCCGTTTCAAGAAACCCTCCGTATATACTGTAGTAAGTATAAAGGGTAACACATCCTTGAGTCAAGCGTATCTAAAAAACGGTTTCCCCTTTTTGAACCATAATGTTAGCTTATGGGTCATGAGTAAAATCCTGGCAGAAGTCGTGGTCCTCTCCGGCATCCCCAAGAGGCTTAGCTATGAAGTTCCTCAGGGCATGGATGCGAAAATCGGTTCACGGGTGGTTGTCCCGGTGAAAAAGACCGAAAAAGTGGGCGTTATCGTTTCTGTACACAACAAAGAGATGCCGGGGCTGAAAAGCATCTCAAGGCTCCTCGATGAAACTCCGCTCATCACACAGGAACTCATTGACCTCCTTTTGTGGTGCGCACGGTACTACCACACGGGCATAGGATCGGCGGTTGCCATGGCGTTCCCCCCCTACCTGAGGCAGGCCAGGACAATGCGTCTGGACAGTGATGTCCTGCTCTTTACGACAAAGGCAGGTTCAGGACGGACAGGGAAAAAACAACGAGCCCTCATCGAAGCAATCCCTGAGGAAGGAATGTCCCTTGACAAGCTCAAGAAGTTGTTTCCCGGCAGTACCGGCACGATCTCGTCGCTCATACAAAAAGGCTACATTAAGACTGCCGATAACCCTGCCACACCCCGGGACTGCAGCCACCCGACAAACACCATCGAGTATACGCACGACCAGGCAGAAGCTATACGGGAGATGACCGCCGCCCTTGATTCTCATCGGTTCAAGACATTTATCCTCCACGGCATCACCGGTTCGGGTAAGACGGAAGTCTACCTTGCCTGCGCCCTTAAGGCCCTGACAATGGGTCTCTCGGTACTGTATCTCGTACCTGAGATTGCCCTTACTCCCCAGAGCATCGCCATGATCCAGCAGAGGATCCCATCGGAGATCGCTGTATTCCACTCCGGACTCACCCCCAGGGACCGCTCGGTGGAGTTCATGAAAGTATCCTCCGGCAAGGTACATTTTGTACTCGGTACCCGCTCGGCCATTTTCGCTCCACTTACAAGACTCGGACTGATCATCGTTGACGAGGAACATGACCACAGCTACAAGCAGGAAGACGGCGTTCCCTACAATGCACGGGACCTGAGCATACTGCGGGCAAAAAACAACAATGCCGTTGTGATCCTCGGATCAGCGACCCCAAGCATGGATACGTTTTCCAAATCAGGGTCACAGAACACACAGCTCATCACCATGTCAAAGAGGACCGGTCATGCTGCTCTGCCGGAAATAGAGATCATCGACACACGGGACAGTAAAGATCCTCTGTCCGACAGGCTCTTGGAAGCCATAGAAGAGACAGTCTCCAGAAAGGAACAATGTCTCCTCTTCATAAACCGGAGAGGCTTTTCGGCAGCACTGGTTTGTCCGGGATGCGGCAAAGTCATTACCTGTTCGCAGTGCGACAGGAGCCTTACGTACCACAAGGCGAAAGGCCTCGCTCTGTGCCACTATTGCGGGTTTTCCCTGCAACTCCCCGAGATCTGTCCTTCCTGCGGCTGTCTGGATATGAAGCCGCTCGGTATGGGAACGGAAAAGATCATGCATGCGGTAACACGCCATTTCCCTGATCTTCGCATACTCAAAATGGATTCAGATGAGATTACAAGCACAAAAAAACTGGAATCAGCCCTTGAGTCTGTCAGAAACCGGGAGATAGATATAATAATCGGAACCCAGATGATCGCAAAGGGTCATGATTTTCCTTACCTCACCCTCGTAGGGGTACTGCATGCGGAACAGCTTCTGTTCATGCCCGACTTCAGGGCGGGAGAGCGGACATTCCAGCAGATTGTACAGGTATCAGGCCGGGCTGGAAGACGGCTTGCGAACACGAGAGTCCTCGTACAAACGCTCATCCCCGACCATCCGCTCATCAAGTCGATTGCCGGGTATGATTACGAAGGGATGATCGCCGGCGAGGAGCTTATCAGACAGGCATCGGGATTTCCTCCCTTTGTGCATATGGCCCGATGCGTGTTCTCGTCCTCCAGAAATGAGCTGGTGCGCCAGGTGATCCATGAGGTGAGTTCGAGAATCAATCATAAAAATGTCGATGTCTTGGGTCCTGCCCCTGCACCAGTCTCTCTTCTCAGAAATCGCTACAGGTGGCACTTTCTCCTCAGATCGAATGACCGAGCTGGTCTGCACAGAACCATCGATTCCATTATGCAGATAGATATTCCCTCACAGGTAAAATACAAGATCGATGTGGACCCGTATAATATGCTCTAAGATGGATGATCAAAACCGTTGATTGACGAGCCTTTTTACCAGCATGGCACGTTCTTTCAACTTCATCTTCAGGTAACACGGACTCAATATCAATGACTTGATTATCTCTTTTTTCGTCATCCATGATCTCCCAAAAAATCTTCCCTGATATTTCATTTCCATACCCCTATTCTTCTCTTATCGACATTTGGAGATTATGCTTGAAATTTATTTCGGGGAGGCCCTTCTCCCTGGAGTTTTCTAAAGAAAATGCAGAGACTTGCTGTTAGAGGAGAACAGGTTGTCAGCAATGCGCTGGTACACAGACCCAATACGATGACTATGGTTCAACAGTGCTGAATCCCTGGGAATAATGATGTTTGGACTGGTGAATAGTATGGCGGAGAGAGAGGGATTTGAACCCTCGGTGGAGCTATAAACCCCACACTCGCTTAGCAGGCGAGCGCCTTAAGCCACTCGGCCATCTCTCCTTTTGTGGCGGAGGAAGTAGGATTCGAACCCACGGTACCTTGCGGCACAACGGTTTTCAAGACCGCCGCCTTAAACCACTCGGCCATTCCTCCATGCCAGTAAATCTCCTTAACCGATTGGAACAATGAGGTCAAGCCCCATGTAGGGTCTCAAAGCTTCAGGGACTCTGACCGTACCGTCGTCCAGCTGATAGTTCTCCAGAATAGCGGCGACCGTCCTTCCTACAGCCAGCCCGCTCCCATTGAGGGTATGACAGAACTCGGTCTTCTTCGCCTGTTTCGGCTTATAGCGTATCTGCCCCCTGCGTGCCTGGAAATCACCGAAGTTGCTGCATGAGGATATCTCCCGGTACACCCCCTGTGCCGGCATCCATACTTCAAGGTCGTAGGTCTTGGCTGAGGAAAATCCGAGATCTCCGGTACACAGCGTCACGACCCGGTAATGAAGCCCGAGTTTCTGGAGAATCTCCTCGGCGTCGTGCGTGAGTTCCTCCAGGTCGGTGTACGAATGTTGAGGATTCGCAAACCTGACGAGCTCCACCTTATTGAACTGGTGCTGACGGATCAGGCCCCTGGTATCCTTTCCGTAAGATCCTGCTTCCCTCCTGAAACAGGGGGTATAGGCGACTAGCTTTGTGGGCAGATCATCTTCGCTCAATGTCTCGGACCGGAACACGTTTGTCACCGGAACCTCGGCGGTAGGGATGAGAAAATAATCATCGGTTGCGAAAAGGTCTTCTTCAAACTTCGGGAGCTGACCGGTGGCGGTCATACTCTCCCTGTTGACCATGAACGGCGGCAGCACCTCTGTGTATCCGTGCTCGGCAGTATGTACGTCGAGCATGAAATTGATCAGCGATCTCTCCAGCCTGGCACCGAGCCCCCAGTTGAGACAGAAGCGCGCACCGGTGATCTTTGCGGCTCGCTTGAAATCGAGAATGTTGAGATCCTCGCCGATATCCCAGTGATCCTTTGGTTGATAGGAAAACGAGGGCTTTTCTCCCCAGGAACGAACAACCACGTTAGCACTCTCATCTGTGCCCACAGGGACACTCTCATGCGGGATATTCGGGATCTCCATCACGATCAGATCCATCGCATCTTCGATGGCCTTTATCTCGGAATCAATGCCCTTGATCTTCTCCGAGATCGATCGCATCTCTTCCTTCTCATGATCGAGGTCGCTGCCCTCTGCCTTTGCCTTGGCGATACGGGAAGAGAACTGGTTCCGCTGTGATTTGAGTTCATCAGCCTCCTGGATGAGAGCCCTCCTGCGGGAATCATTCTCGAGCAGGTCATCGAGCCTGACCTGCGCGTTCCTGTCACGAAGAGCCTTTTCCACTACCGCGATGTTTTGTCTAATGAATTTCATATCTAACATGAGCCGGAATGTAGCATTCTCGCGCTTTCCAGTCAAGTTGTCGTAGCAGCAACAGACAAAAAAATCTCAGTGCCCGAATTCTATATCATACCTGGCTGAACCTTGAAGAGGGCCTGCACGGACACCATGTGAAAATATCATTTTCAATAATCCCAAGTAGTGTTATGAAACACCATTGAATTACAATATACGTTGATTATCCTGTTTATCATACTACTTGGATATTGTTGTTGAATATGAGAGAAACAGATAACGCAGTGTAAGAATAATGACAAATCTTTCCAGAAAACTACTTGTTGCAGCCATCCTGACAGCTTGTGTTGTCCTGGTGATCATCTCCGCCTTCTATACATTCATCAAGCTCAGTCCGGAACAACTCCAGCGGATTGTTGAGGGGAGGCTCGAGGAAATAACCCGCCGGGATGTATCCATAAAGACTGTAACTGTTCAGATCTTCCTGAGGCCGAAACTGAGCCTCATGGATGTTCGTATCGGCGATCCGGATGATCTGTATGCGTCGATCAAAAGAGTCGATGCTGCGATATCCCTGCGGCACCTTCTCACTGGGGAAACCCGCCTTACCAACATCGCCTTTCACCATCCATCAGTTTCCGTAAGCACCGAGGCCCTCGAAAAGATTCAGGGAGAGGAGGGAAGTACCCAGTGGCCTTCAGTACTGATCGTTGATGGGTATATGAATGTATCGCATGAAGACAATGAACTCATACTCAAGGATATCAATGGCTCCATCAGTAAAGACAAGATAGATTTTCATGCCTCGACCCTGGGAGGAACGGCACGCATTCAGGCCCATTTTAGCAGTGGCTGGAAGGGAAATATCTCATTGGACAACCTCGATCTTTCATCAGCGAGGTACGACCTCGGGGGCGTATGTTCCCTCAAGACGATTTTCGATCTTACCGGGGAAAAGGTCGATGTCTCCTTTGACACCAGGATACGCCAATTCAGACTGCCCTGGCACCGTGAACCTCTTGCAGTATTCTCTATTGGCCTTAAAACCAGGGGGACCTTTAACCATGTATCGCTGAACGAGGTTTCTCTGGAAATCCCCGAAGGCACGATAACCGGTTCGGGAGAAATTATCGATCTGAGCAAGAAGCGGGATGCCATGCTTACGCTGAACATGAAATCCTCTGATTTCGACTACGAACGGGTAGTAACCCTGCTGCCAACACATTTGTTTCCCCCCTGGCTCGATGACTTGCTCACCCGACAGATCAGGGACGGACGATCGAAATTTTCCGCCATTGGATATAAAGGTGCCGTGGGCGGACTGTTCGAGGCTCCGGCATTCTTTGACAATGCGTATATCGTTCAGAACCTGACCGGCCAGAGCTTCGGGTCCGGACACGGCCCCGAGCGGATAACCGATATCACCGGAGAAGTCATCTATGGCGAGGGAGACATCGCTTTCAAAGGGCTCAACGGCCTTATGGGTGAGTCGGTCCTCGATACTGTTGATCTTACATTTCAGGACGTGGCTCTTCCCGGGACGAAGGTCTCTGTTGCAGTAACGGCAGACATGCCGGCCGATGACTTCATAAAGACCTGGAGAGCGGCGATGGTCACTGAAAATCTCTATCGCGTGCTCTCCTCAGTCAAAGAGGTGAACAGCGGGAGGTTACAAGGTCATGTAAAAACCTACTGGGACGAGACATCGGGTGGTCCCCTGCAGGCATCTGGGAACATCGCCGTTGAATTCCTCGATCTTGTATGGGGGGATACCGTTATTCAGGGCCTGAGCGGTACGGTAACTGCGGAGGATTTCAGTTCTCCGTTTGATATCGTTCTTGCCGGCAAGGTGAACGACCTTGATGTAGAAAGATTCTCCTGCAAACTGCATGATCCTTTCGGCGGGATGCGCTATGAGTTCTCGTTGAAATCAGGCCCTCCTTTTCAGACAGAGTCCTTCAGCGTGGGGAAAGGATCCACTTTCTTAACTGAAGGAACCGGCACAGGACCCAGGATACATGCCCGGGCCACACTACGTGCAGACAGATTCATCCTGTTTGACGCAACTTATTCACCCACAGGGGAATCCATTTCGGCAACAGGAACAATTGCAGGCACGCTCTGGCCCGAAGCTGACATCGAGTTCCTTGATATAAAACCGCAATTACCCTCAAGCGACCTTACAATATCAGGAAAAATCTCAGAAGGTAAAGGAGACCTGCATATACAGGGCTCGCTCGATCTAACGCAGCTCCATGCCACGATAGATGAGAAGGCTCATCCTCTCTCGGGAAGTGTTGCCGGGGATATGTCCATCCACTGGGGGGATACGACCAAACTGTCAGGTGCGGTTATATTCAATCAGGCCATGTTCTGTGCCGACGGCATACCGGTGGTTCTTGAAGGACCTGTTCGAATGAGTGATGACACGCTTGTAAGCGAAGACATGAAAATACTGGCACAGGACATCACCATCCGGATCACCTCCGGGGTCCTCACGCTTACCGGTCGGCCGCATTTCACCGGCATACTCCTGATCGATGGAGTGAAGGTCACCTCCCAGGGGAAAGGTGTGAGCAAGTTGTTCACCTCCCTCGACGGTACTGCTCCCATTGAACTGACCAATCTCGATCTCTACGGGATACCCGTAGACAGCATGAAGGCATATGCCGAGTTGAAAGACGGCGCACTGGACCTTTCCGCCCTCTATATACAGGGGGCATCGGGCACTGCCCACGGAAGCACATCTATCAACACTGCCGGCGATTCAACCTTTGATGTAGTCATTTCCCTTAAGAATGCCAATATTCGGCAATACCTGAATGCAATGAGCGAAGAAGAATCCTGGATACGTGGTACCATGGACCTCGAAGGACACCTCTTTGGGAACACAAACTCGCTGAACGGATCACTGGTCCTGACGGCACGGGACGGGAAGATACAAAAATACGCCCTGTTTTCAAGAATATTTGCCCTGCTTAACGTATACAAGATCATTCAATCCCATGACATCGAACTTACGAGCAAGAATTTTCCATACAATATGATCACTTCGACATTCACCTTTAAAGACAGCATCCTCTCATTCGATGATTTCTATTTTGACAGCAACTCCCTTCAGATATCGGCTGTGGGACAGTACTCACTCAAGACGAAAGAAATCGACAGCATCCTCGGGGTGCAGCCCTTCGAGGCCCTTGACAGAACCATCGGCATGCTCCCGCTGTTGGGATGGATCCTGACAGGAGAAGACAAGAAGCTCATCGTGGTGAGCATGAAGGTCAAGGGGGAAATAGATGATCCCACAGTTCAGATTGCCCCTTGGGATACCGTCTCCAAACCGGTCAAGAGTTCATTGCTGCGGGCCTGGGAATTATCAACTGACTTTCTCAAAGAATCACGGGACCTGCTGCCGAACGGCAAGGACTAGTACGACCTTTGTTTTTCGAGAAAGAATGTCTGCATCTTTTCGATGAGCGGGTTCAAAGTTGACCGGTTCAGTGCTGAAATGACTACTCCGTTGTAACGCATCGCCAGCCCGTGGGCAAATTCTCCATCGCAATCATCGGCCTTGTTGAACACCTTTAACCTGGGGATGTCCTGCAGCTTGAGTTGTTTGATGATATCATCCACGGCCTGCATTCTATATTCCAGGTGAGGATCGGTAAGGTCGATCACCTCCAAAAGGAGGTGCGCATCTTCCAGTTCTTCAAGGGTCGCCACAAAAGCGGCCCGCAAGTCATCGGGCAGGTCCCTGATGAATCCCACGGTATCCGTGATGATCACCTCGATATCCCTGGGAAACCTCAATCGTTTGCTCGAGGGGTCCAGCGTGGCAAACGGCATGTCTGCCACGAGTACATTACTCCTTGTCAGGGTGTTCAGCAGGGTGGATTTGCCGGTATTGGTATACCCGATTATGGAGATGACGGGTACGTCATTCCTCTTCCGCCTGAGCCTGGTGAGTTTCCTTTTCTTGCTGATATGTGCCGCGTCCCGCTCGAGCCTGGCAATCCTGTCCTTTGCCCGGCGTCTGTCCACCTCCAGCTTTGTCTCTCCCGGCCCTCTTGTGCCGATACCCCCGGCAAGACGGCTCAGGGAGGGATTCTTACCCACCAGCCTCGGCATATTATAGTGCAGCTGTGCCAGTTCAACCTGGATCTTCCCCTCCTTTGTCCTGGCCCTGCGGGCAAAGATATCCAGAATGAGCTGTGTCCGGTCTATGACCCTCATGTCAACAATATCGGATATGGAACGGGCCTGAGAAGGTGAGAGTTCATGGTCGAAGACAAGCAGGTTCGCATCGACGGACAAAGCTTTTATGAAGATATCCATGATCTTCCCTTTCCCCGCCACATACTTGGGATCCGGCTTGGGGCGTTTCTGGACCACCGTATCCATAACCGTAATCCCGGCCGAGGCGGCAAGACTCTTGAATTCATCAATCTCTATCTTTGCATTCTCCGACAAATCAGGGATTACCGCTACTAAAATGGCCCTGTCCTCTCCACCTCCTGCCTGCAGCAGTGTCTGCTTCTTGGTGATCTCATTCTCGAGCTCTGCAATAAAGGTGTGAAAGGGGATATCTATCTTGTGCGTCGGAACCGGCTTGAGAATATTCCAAAGCTTAGAGGATTCCTGTGCAGGGATAAGGTGTGCGCCAAAGGCAAGTCCGGGGTCTCCATCTTCATCAACCGTTATGGCATACATGATATCGAGCCTGAGCTTTGCAAGATCGGTAAGGTCCTCGGTGGTAAGGCCTTCCGGTGCAAGATGAGTATGAATGAGTCTGAGCCCCTGAAGGCGGCCGGGGTGAATACGCCGCCTGCTCAGTTTTGGGATCGATATCCCGGTGGCAGTCCCTGCAATGACATACTCCACCATGCCCAATCTGCTGATGAGCAGCCCGATCTGGATGCCTGTGCTGTGAGAAATCCTCGACAGTTCCACACAGAGTTCCTGCGATACTACCATATCAGGCGGGACTCGCCTTCGATAAAGCCGCTGAATGGATTTAATCTCGGATGCCTTGAGCGGCTTTGTGTTTCCGTAGACCTTGTGTATCGATTCCTCCTTGAGGGGCTTACGCCTTTTCTATGAGGGAAGAATGCATAACAACCTTTGCACGGTTGTTCACCATCTCGATGAGTATACGAACACGGCCTTCGTCCGATCCCCATGCCTCGAACACGCCATAGAGGTCCTTCATGGGACCGGATTTGATTCTCACGACATCACCGGGCATAAAGTCCACCGGTTTCTTGATGATACCCGAGCCTTCATCCTCAAGGGAGTGCAGGCTCACAATAAAATCCTCATCGATGGGAACAGGCTGATAGTTGTCCAGGAGAATCCTTCTCACCCCTCTGCACCACCGTATCTTATGGAGATCCTCTTCATTGGGTGCAACCTGGACGAATATATAGTTCGGGAAAAGGGGATATCTCTTCAGGGTCTTCTTTCGGGCGTGATAGACATACTTCTGCATCCAGGGCTGATAGACTTCTATCCCTGACTGCCTGAGCACCATACAGGCTATCTCCTCTTCCTTAGGATTCGTCTGTACTACAAACCATTGCTTCATCTAATCTGCTCCAAGGCTAATGTATAGCCCAAAGCATCGAACGAGTCAATCGATGCAGCCCCTCATCTTAAGGTAAAGATATGGTCTTCAGGGGCTGTTTACCAGTGTTGAGACCGGTACAATCTCAATGCCGAGTTCCTTTATCCTGGGGATTTCCTTCTTCAAAGCTGCTATGGTTTCAGGATACGGATGACAGATCCCGATGGCCTCAGAGTGTTTCATTGCAATCGAGATCAGTTTTTCAATCTGACATCTGATGTACTCTCCCGACTTTTCATTATCCAGGAAAACATCCCGTGCGTTAAACGGCAGTCCGATATCCTGAGCCGCTCTCCTGCACACGGATTTATTCGTGGTGAGGCTGTCGATGAAAAAGAGCCCGTCCCTCTTCAATTCAGTAAAAACAAGCCTCATAATACCATTATCTGCTGTGACAACAGAGCCCATATGGTTATTCACACCGGATATGTAAGGGACACTCCTGAGGTCCTCCTTAACCACAGCGACAATCTCATCACGGGACATGTCAGCATAGAGCGCTCCGGCACCAGGGTCTTTGCCGTTACCCTGCATGGGCAAATGAAGAATGATCTCTTTACGTTGCCCATGAAGGTAATTCGCCACATTCGTAGAGTGTGGCCGCTGAGGCAATATGGAAAAGGTGAGATCCGCCTCTATGGCGCCGATCTTTCGGGCAGGTTCCATTGACAGACCCAGATCATCCACTATGATCGCAATCCTCGCTGACCTCTTCATGGCCTTCTGGAAGAATATATCCCAGGTTGATTCCCGAAAAACAATCCGGGTGTGATTGGTATCCACCACCTCCACGCCGGCAAGGCCTGCCAGAGAAGAAAACGAGGAGCGGATTTTCTTATCCGACAGCTCGTCTTTTACATATACCCTGACAGTAGTGCCCGTAATACGGGTATCCTCCCGGGAGATGCCGAGGTCGAAAAGACACCCTTCAATGAGGAGTTTTTCGGGCAGAACAGCCTGAACATATACCGGGGTGTCTGCAGGGCTCTTCCAGTGCCTGTCAATGAGAAAGGCCACCGTGACTGAAAGTGCCAATACGACTATGATGACAATAAACGCTGATCTCTGAGACTTCTTCATGCTGCCTTTTTAGACCAGGTGAACACCTCCCAAGATTTCAACAGGTCCAATCCGTACTTGAGCTGGTTGTCTTTCTTCAGGAGCTCATGAACACTTCCCTCCAAGAGCTCTTCCGTCTCTTCCGGAGCCGGCTCGAGGTGATCTTTGAGGTCCTTTTCGCGGATAAATTTCTGGGAGTTGTTCTCCTCTTTAGCCGGGAGAGTCTGCTCGATCCAGATATCAGGCTCAATGCCGGTAGCCTGTATTGACCGCCCTGAAGGCGTATAGTACCTCGCCACGGTAAGCTTGATGGCTGATCCGTCGTTCAAAGGACGTATGGTCTGAACCGAAGCCTTTCCAAAACTCTTGACACCCACGACAACCGCTCGTTTATTGTCCTGAAGCGCTCCGGATACGATCTCCGCTGCACTCGCACTGCCGCCGTTAATGAGGACAACCATGGGGAAATCGTCGAACGTCCCTTCCTTTTGCGCGATATATTCGGTCTTGTCTTCAGGCTTCCTTCCATCGGTATAGACAATCTTCCCCTCGCTCAAGAAGAGATCGCTCACGGCAATGGCCTGATCCAGAAGCCCGCCTGGGTTATACCGCAGATCAAGAATCAAGCCTTTGAGCGGTCCCATTTCCTCGAGGGCATTGTAGATGTCCTCTGCGGTGTCAACCTGAAAATTTCTTACCCTGATATACCCGTATCCGGCTTCGAGCATGTCTGATTTCACACTCTGTATATGAATGATTGCCCTGGTTATGGTGATATCAAACGGTGTTTTTTCAGATTCCCTGAATATGGTTATGGTTACCTTTGACCCCTTGGGACCTCTCAGCAGTTTTACCGCATCCTCGAGCGTCATGTCCGTGGTGGATTCCCCCTCGATCTTGATTATCTTGTCGCCGGGAAGAATACCTGCGTCGAATGCCGGAGTTCCCTCGATGGGGGTGATTACAGTGAGCACATCGTCACGTATCCCTATTTCTATCCCGAGTCCTCCGAATGATCCGGTGGTGCTGATCTGCATCTCCTTGTACCCTTCCTTGGTAAGGTATGCAGAGTGAGGATCAAGAACGGATACCATTCCCTTGATGGCCCCTTCGATAAGTTTTTCGGGCGGGACATCTTCAACATAGTTCTGCTCAATAATTCCTAAACAGTCGGTAAACTTTTCAAGTTGCGGATATATCTCTGAGGTGTCGGCCTTGAGTACATTTGCATGATTGAGCAGGAAGAAGGAGAGAAAGACCAGGATGACGCCCCCACCCAGCCAGATCGCTTTATGATGTTTCATATCTACTCCTGTAGATTTTTTTACGTAAAGTACTTATCGTCTATATCACACATCAAATTACGATAAAACAACTACTATTCCTGCGCGAGCCAGGTGTGAGGGTCTTGCGGCTTGTCGTGAAACCTCAGTTCAAAGTGCAGCGTGGGCTTGAGGACATCTCCGCTCTGACCCACTCGTGCGATGGTCTCTTTGGCGGAAACCTTGTCTCCCATTGTTTTGTCAACCTTCTGGAGGTGGCCATAGACGGAATAGTATCCTCCTCCATGATCAACGATAATCGTGTTCCCGTATCCGTTCATCCAGTTGACAAAAACCACCGTGCCCTCATAGATGCTCATGACAGGGGTGCCCGCTCCTGTCTCGATATCGATCCCCTGCGAGCGCTGCGCTATCCCCTTGACATGGAACGTTCCAAAACCGCGTACGATCTTTCCCTTGACCGGCCACGGCAGTTTCCCCTTCTTCTTATAGATACTGCCGCTTGCGAGTTCCTTCTGCCTCTTCTGCGCTTCTATCTGATCCAGGAGATCCCTCATCCTGTCCTGATACTTATCAGAGGTCCGCTTCAATGATGCAAGCATCTTGGCCTTGTCTTTCCTCTGCCGGCCGAGCTCCCGGGTCGTATCCTCGAGATCTTTCAGATCGCGGTTCAGTGCTTTTGTCACCTCTTCAAATCTCTTACGTGACTGTTCGATCTGCGCGCGGATCGTGTTGTACTCCTGCAATATCCCATAGTTGTGAGCTATGATGCTGTTGAGATATCCTGTGTATTCTTCATGGGAACAATACAAATCAACCATGTCGAACAGCGATCCTTTGTACAGGCCCACCCAGTTGTTTCGAAGCTTCTCCTTGTGCCGGCTCTGCGCCGCCTCATAGTGATCCAGCTGTGTCTCGAAATAGGCGGACTGTTCCTGTTTCTTTTCGATATCCTTCTTCACCTGGGCTATCTTTTCTTCAATCCGGAATATCTTTCCATCGATATCAAAAAGCTTTTTCTCCTCAAGGCGGTACTTTTTATCAATGTCCTGGGCCTTTCTGCTCAGTTCCCTGAGCTGGGGGGGATCGTCCGATGCATACCCCACAAAAGGGATGCACAGGAGAATCAGGCCCCATACGATGCTACGCATCTATGTTCCTCTTGATGGCCAGCACGGCACCGGATACACAGAACATGCATGCAAGGGCGAAAATCCCGATGACCTGATGAAGGTTCAACGGTATGACAATACCGTACAGCACCGGTATGCGACTGATGGTATAGCTGATGGATGCCTGGATCGTTATGAGGGCGAGAGCCGAGCCGATGATCCCATAGAGAAGGGCCTCTATGATATACGGGGCATAGAGGTAGGTCTTTTCAGCGCCTAAAATATTGAGGACCTCAATCTCTTGCGTTCGTGTCATAATTCCGACACGGACAGACAAAAAGAGCACCATTCCCAGGCAGACGATAACGACAAGCGCAATGAAAGACCCGGCAAGCACAATGGTGTGGTATGCCCCTGCAATATACCCGATAAGTCCCTTGTTGTAGCGGACATCCTCTATCGCGTCAATCTCACCCACCTTCCTGGCAAGGGTTTCGATCTCGCCGGTATAACTGGTTTTAATCTTTATCTCAAAGGCATCAGGCAGGATATCGGCATCTATCCCGTCAATCCAGGGGTTGTCGGGTCCAAGCCACTGTTTCATCCTGAGCAGCCCTTCACCGCGGGGAATAAACTCTACATGAGACACTCCATCGATCAGGGATAGCTTTTCCTTTATAGTCTGAACGGCGGCCTGCTGCTGAGGAGCTTTCAGGTATGCCATCACGGTTGAATTGGTCCCGGGAATAAGGGTAGCCCTGTTTGCAATGATTACGGCGAACAGCACGAGAAAGAGCTGGCATACCGCGAACCAGCATGCCATCAGGGTAAGCATGCTCCCCCAGGGGCGCAGCCTCAATCCGGTCCCAATCCGCTTGAAGATGTAGACGAGTCTAGCCATAGATCATTCTATCCGCCGACCACCTTACCCTTGTCCATCCGGATGACCCGGGCGAAGTCAATGATCGGGTCTTCCTTGTGGCTTGCTATCACAACGGTCATGCCTTTTTTGTGAAGCTTGTAGAACATGTTCATGATATATCTCCCCATGGTTTCATCGAGGCTTCCGACAGGTTCATCGGCCAGGAGAATATCGGGGTCATGAATAATGGATCTCACCAGTGCAAGTCTCTGTTGTTCGCCTCCGGAGAGATCACCTGCCCTCTCGTAGACCTTGTGCTGGAGCCCGACCCATTTGAGCATCTTCCACACCCTGCTGCGGATGTATATTGAAGACTTGCCGAGAATTTCCAAGATGATGGCTGCATTGTCGTACACACTCCAGTCATTGATGAGTTTGTAGTCCTGGAAAACATACCCGGTACGCCGCCTGATGGCCTGAATGCTGCCGGAATCCATACCGGATATGTCCCGGTCCTGAATATACACCTGCCCGTTCGATGGACGTTCGAGAGCGTACATCAACTTGAGAAGGGTCGTCTTCCCTGCCCCGGAAGGCCCCAGGAGAAAACAGCATTCTCCCTTCTTGATATGTATGGACACATCGCGCAATGCATATACATTACCGTGGTACGCCTTGGTCACATCTTCTAAGATAATCATCGTTCCTTAAAAAGCATATTGTCTGCAGCAATCGCTGCACACAAATGTTCCCTGCATGATCTTTATTGTAGTCTCTCTCTCATCACCACGGTCTACCATGCCATCTTCCATATGCATCCACGGGTCCCGACCACAAGACCTCCTTGATTATATGCCATAATCTTACCATTATTTCCTCCATTTTACACGAACTTCATTCTTGGTATGATTTTCGCAAGCTGCCAGGCATGGCAAAAGAGGATGAAAACGGTCAAGAGCGGTCGGAACAACCGTCGCTAAAACGGTTACAGGAAGCCAGAGAAAAGGGGCAGGTCTGTAAAAGTCCCGAGGTATCCACCTGCTTTCTGTTTCTGGGAACGATTGTCGCGTTCTACTTCTACATCCCGTCAGTAGCCTCAAAACTGGGCGCCATTGTGGGCTCGTACCTCGGCAACGCAAGCCTCTGGGACGGCAGTCAGGAATCCGCCCTTTCCATCTTTCACCAGGCGGTTCTTCAGCTGGCAATCCTTGTACTGCCTATCCTCGGCGTGTTTCTCCTCATCGGTCTCGCGTCAAATATCATGCAGATCGGATTCGTGTTCAGCGCTGAGCCCATCACCCCGAAATTGTCGAAAATTAATCCCATTAAAGGATTCAAGACCAAGTTCTTCTCGCTCAAGAGCCTGGAACAATTAATAAAAACCATCCTCATTCTCATTGTAATCGCTGTGGTCGCCTACAGGGCGATCAAACGGGAAATACCCGTCTTCCCACCCCTCATTGACAGCGACCTGAGTGTCATTTTATTGACTATTTTCCGATCTTCCATGCACCTGCTCTGGGATTTCCTCTGGATCTTCATCATGGTGGCCGTTGCAGATTATGTGTTCCAGAGGTGGCAGCACAAGAAAGATCTGATGATGACAAAACAGGAAGTGAAGGAAGAGATGAAGCAGCTTGAGGGTAATCCGCAGATCAAGAGCAGGATTCGCTCTATCCAGCTCCACATGGCGCGCAGAAGGATGATGAAAGAGGTTCCCAAGGCTGATGTGGTAATTACGAACCCGACTCACCTGGCCGTGGCCCTGCAATACGAACGGGGCAAGATGGTAGCACCGGTGGTTGTGGCAAAGGGAGCGGGAATACTGGCAGAGAAAATCAAGGAAATCGCACGAACATCACATATTCCCATCGTCGAAGACAAGCCTTTGGCACGGGCTTTGTATAAAACCGTTGAGATCGGCGATATCATCCCGGAGAAGTGGTACAAGGCCGTGGCTGAAATACTCGCTTACGTCTACAAACTCAAGGCAGGTGTTCGATAAATGGCACAGAATGTAGCTTTACCGTTCGGATTGGATCGAAAGATAGCGAGTGATCTCATCATGGCCATCGGCGTTCTGATGGTGATGATCATCGTTCTTGTTCCGCTCCCCACCTTTTTCCTCGACATCCTGCTCACCTTCAGCATTACCATCGGCATCATCATTCTCATGGTAAGCATGTACACCACGAACCCCCTTCACTTCTCCGTATTCCCCTCGCTCCTCCTCGTGGTGACCCTCTACAGGCTTTCACTGAACATTGCCTCCACACGACTGATCCTTCTCCATGGATCGGAGGGAAACCTCGCTGCCGGCAGAGTGATCAACGTATTCGGTCAATTCGTCGTGGGCGGGAGTTATGTAGTGGGCCTTGTGGTCTTCGCCATCTTCGTCCTCATCAATTTCGTGGTGATCACCAAGGGTGCAACCCGGATAGGTGAGGTCACTGCACGATTCACCCTGGATGCCATGCCGGGAAAACAGATGGCCATCGATGCAGACCTCAATGCCGGCATGATCACCGAGGAAGAGGCACGAGAGCGCAGAGATCAGATCAGGAGAGAATCGGAATTTTACGGGGCCATGGATGGAGCCACCAAGTTCGTACGCGGGGATGCCATTGCAGGGATTGTCATCACCTTTATCAACATCATCGGCGGCATCATTATCGGTGTGCTGCAGAATGGAATGCCCTTTGCCGAGGCCCTGACCACATACACGACGCTCACCATCGGTGACGGATTGGTGTCCCAGATACCTGCCCTCATCATCTCCTCGGCTGCAGGTATTATCGTGACCCAGTCGGCGGCGGACAAATCCATCGGGAGACTCCTCTCTGAGCAGCTTTCCTTTCAGCCCATGGCACTGTTTTCCGCAGCCGGGATTATCTTCTTCTTCGGCCTCGTACCAGGCATGCCGCATATCTCATTCCTTGCAATCGCTTCACTGATGGGAGCAATAGGCTGGATAAGCCTCCGCTTTCAGAAAGAGGAACTCCCTGAAGAGGAACCACCGCAGGAGGAGGAGATCTCCCCGGAGGCACTCCTTCCCATGGATATCCTGGAATTTGAGATCGGCTACGGCCTGATCCCGCTGGTGGACACTTCTCAGGGTGGCGAACTTTTGACACGTATAAAAGGGATGCGCCGCAGTGTTGCCTCGGAACTGGGCATCATTGTGCCGCCCATCCATGTCAGGGACAACCTGGATCTGAAACCCAACGAATACAAACTCATGCTGAAAGGCTCTGAAATAGCCCGTTCGGAGGCCATGGTGGACCGGCTCATGGTCTTGAATCCCGAGGATGTGGAAATAGACCTGCCGGGCATCCCGGTGAAGGAACCGGCGTTCGGGCTCCCGGGGCTGTGGATCAAGAAGACCGACAGCGAACGGGCACAGCTTGCCGGTCTGACGGTGGTGGATACCTCGACGGTTATTGCGACCCATCTCACCGAAGCCATCAAGTCCAATGCCTATGATCTCCTCGGCAGGCAGGAGCTCCAGTCGATTCTCGATACGGTGTCCAGATCGCATCCCAAGGTTGTGGAAGACCTCATACCGGGGACTCTCCCTGCCGGCGTTGTCCTGCGAGTACTGAAAAATCTCCTCAGAGAAAAGGTCTCCATCAAGAACATCCTCTCGATCCTGGAAACACTTGCAGATTACGGGGCCATGACAAAGGATCCTGATATTTTGACGGAATACGTCAGACAAACCCTCATGCGCATCATCTCAACACCGTATGTTCAGGGGAATACCATCAATGTACTGGCTCTGGACCCCACTATAGACGGGATGATATCAAATTCTATCCAGCATACCGAACATGGTTCGTATCTTGCATTAGATCCAGACAAATCACAGAAGATATTAATGACGTTGAACAAGGAGGTGAGCAACGTGGGTAAAAAGGGAATGATTCCGATCTTGCTTACATCACCTCTGAGCAGAACTTACATGAAACGTCTGACAGAGCGTTATATGCCGGACCTTGTGGTGCTCTCGCACAATGAGATCCCACCTGACGTAACAATTAAAAATTTGGGGATGGTAAGAGTCGATGCAAATTAAGACATTCAAGGCAGCATCAATGAAGGATGTTCTCTCTCAGATAAAACATGATCTGGGCAGCGATGCAGTCATCATCTCAAAGAGAGAGATCCTCGATGAAACTTTCGGCATGACGGCCCGGCCCATGATAGAGGTCACTGCAGCAATAGACTACGATGCGGAGACATTTGACTATCACATAAAAGGCCATGCATCGTCACAGCCGATACTCCAGCCTCAACCGAGCCCGGTGCTGGCTGCATTCAAATCCCCTCATCCGGTCAACGATGAAATCATCGAGCTCAAGGCCATGATGAAGGAGCTGATCGAACACAGCGGATACAAGCTGCATGAGAAAAATCCGCTGCGGTCCCGCCTTATCAAAAAAGGGATCAGGCCTCATCTGGTTGATCTCGTCCTGTCCAAGCTTGGCGATAAAGCTCAGGCTGACACCATAAAAGACCTCCTGAAGAAACTTGTCAAGACGACCCCGGCCCCGAAGGAAAAGGTGTGGGTACTTCTTGGAACGACAGGGGTGGGCAAGACAACGACCATGGCAAAGATAGCTGCCAACTCGGTCCTGCACGAGGGAAGGAACGTAGGGCTGATAACCCTGGACACCTACAGGATCGGTGCAATAGACCAGGGCCGAATCTATGCGAAGATCTTGAATATCCCCTTTATCTCTGTTACAACTGTTTCAGAATTCAGAACCGCTCTTTCTCAGCTCGATTCAATGGATGTCATCCTTGTGGATACGGTGGGAAGATCCCCGTTCTGCAACGATTATATCTCCCAGCTGAGTCAATACATTGACGGCATTTCTCCCTGCAAGTTTCTCCTTATGCCGGTTGCAACTAGAGACAGCGAGATGGACACAACAACGAAGACCTTCTCAAGAATTGGAATAGATAGAATGATATTCACTAAAGAGGATGAAGCTCTGCACACCGGATCCATGATCACCCACAGTCTCCTCTACCGGATCCCTATCTCATATATCACGAACGGACAGAGGGTTCCGGAAGATATTGAGGGAGCATCTTCTGCACGCATCATAGAACGATGTCTCGGAGATATATCATGAAAGATCAGGCGCATACATTGAGAAAAATCTTTGAACGAGGGCAGACCGCCGCCGCCTCTCCGAAGGTACTGTCAGTGACCTCCGGCAAGGGCGGGGTCGGGAAAACGAGCATTGTGGTAAACATGGCCATCCTGCTTGCTGCGAAAGGGAACAAGGTTCTGGTTCTCGATGCGGATCTCGGCCTTGCGAACATAGATGTCATGCTCGGACTGACCCCGAAATACAACATAAAGCACGTCCTGGAGGGGCAGTGCCACCTGGAGGATATCCTGATAGAGGGTCCGGAAGGGATACAGATCATCCCTGCATCTTCAGGCATCCAGGAACTGGTTGACCTGTCCCATGAACAGCAACTCTGTCTGATGAACTCGTTGGATTATTTCGAGCAGGACATAGACTACATGCTCATCGATACAGGTGCAGGAATATCAAAAAATGTTATGTATTTTAACACTGCAGCCCAGAGAATCATCGTTGTCGTCACCGCAGAACCCACATCCATCACCGATGCATATGCACTCATCAAGGTGTTGAGAAAACGCTACGGGATAAAACGCTTCGACCTTATTGTAAACAATGTTTCGTCCAAAGTGGAGGGAGATCAAGTGGCAAGGAAATTGACTATGGTATGTGAGAGGTTTTTAGGGGATGTTTCGCTTGATATGCTCGGATCAATTCCCAGTGATGCCGGTATTACCGAGTGTATTAAGGGGCAGAAGGCTTTTGTCGGGGTGAACCCTTCGGGGGAGGCCTCAAAACGGCTCGAACGGATTGTAAGGCATCTGGAACGCGAGAAGGACACGCAGAGCAACGGCAATATCCAGTTCTTCCTGAAAAGAATGCTTATAAACCAGGTGAGTAAAGGGGTTGAATCATGCAGGATATAGCATTTCCAGACCTTACTGAAGACCAGAAGCTCAATCCGAATATCAGGGCAAAGGTAATCAACGAGTTTTCACCGTTGATCAAGTACATCGCCAGCCGTATTGCCATCAGGCTCCCACCCCATATCGATTTGAACGATCTTATCAATGCAGGGGTCATCGGCCTGATCGATGCCATTGAAAAATTCGACGCGTCCAAGCAGATCAAGTTCAAGACATATGCCGAGTTCAGGATCAGGGGAGCCATCCTTGACGAACTGCGGTCCATGGACTGGGTTCCGCGCTCTGTCAGGCAGAAGGCCCGCAAGGTGGAAGATGCATATTCCAGGCTCGAGTATAATCTCGGAAGACCTGCAAGCGATGAGGAAGTGGCCCATGAGATGAAGATCGATATTGACAGCTTTCATAAGCTTCTCTCCGAGACGGCATCGGTATCATTGCTCAGCCTCGATGATTTGGGAGAAGACGATTCCGATCTTTCCAAGAGGAACCTCCTTGAATATATCCTGCAGGACGAGCGGGACTGGCCCTCCCATAAGATCAGATATGCCGAGGTGAGAGACATGGTGGCCCAGGCCATTCAGTCAATCCCGGAAAAGGAACGGATGGTCATCTCACTGTACTACTATGACGAGCTTACCATGAAGGAAATCGGCCATGTACTGAAATTTACCGAGTCAAGGGTATCTCAAATACATACCAAGGCAATCTTAAGGCTTCGGTCAAAGATGCAAAAAGTCTTCAAAGAGATCATGGGCTAAAGATTTATGGACAATATCTCGATCTAATAAAAAAGATCGCGGAGGCAGTTATGGCGGCAGACAAGAGCATAAAAATCCTTGTTGTTGATGATTTTTCAACAATGCGCAGAATCGTTAAGAACATACTCAGGCAACTGGATTTTAATAATATTGTCGAGGCAGATGATGGATCCACTGCGCTTGACATCCTGCAGAAAGAAAAGATCGACATGATCGTGTCCGACTGGAATATGCCGAAGATGACCGGGCTTGAATTGCTCAAGGCAGTCAGGGCGGACGATGCACTCAAGGACATCCCTTTTCTCATGGTAACCGCCGAGGCACAACAGGAAAATATCATTGAGGCTGTCAAGTCCGGTGTAAGCAACTATATCGTCAAGCCTTTCACTGCAGAGACTCTCGGCCAGAAGATGAATCAGATATTCAATAAATAGGGGTTGGCGTGTCGAATCATGGAGAGAGAAAAGCCGAACTCGACAAGGACGGTATCTTCTTTGAAAAAGACAAGGCCGAACTTGATAAAGACGGAATCTCCCTGAGTGATGAAGAGTATAACGGCGGTTCTCAAGAAGAACAACTCCCCCCGGACGATACAGTAGAAACGCCGAAAGGTACCAATCAGCGATTCAAGGGGCTCATTATTGCATCCATTGTAGGGATCATCCTGATCGCCTCAGGGGTTATTCTCTGGAACACACAGCGTAAAATCACTCCTGCACCCGTCCCTGACAGATACGTGGAGGTGCGCGAACCTGAAACTATGTATTCGCCTGAAGGCGATATCGTCCTCGATCCGTTCATGATCCTGCTCAACACGCAAAGCCCTCACACATCCGGGGTGCTCCTCGCACAACTCAGCCTCCAGATAACACCCGGAACAGCGGCAAACATTGAAAGCACGATATTTGCTGTTCGCAGCCTCATCCTGGAGAGGCTCTCCACCAATGCACAAATATATTCAAAGAACGAGCTGGCGGAAATGCTGAAACAGGACTTGCAGAATTTCAAGGTAAAGGACGTCGCTTTTATTCAATATGAGATCCGTTAGAGGCGTATGAGAGATGATATGTGGAAAGGTTATGACACAAAGGGTGATTATGCCGGAGAACTTGATCGAGACAGACCCGCGGAGTGCCTATGGACCTGACAAAGATTGATACAATGATTGCGTCAGATGATTCCTCTCTGAGGCGCGAAGCAGCGACCCTGCTCGCCGGTTTCAGTGGAGAGGAGACCTTTGACAGACTCGAGGTCTTACTCAAGGACTCCAATAACGGTGTGAGGGATGCGGCCCAGAATGCACTCATCATGCTCGGAGGAAGGGGCGCAGTTGAAAAGATGGTCCCTCTTTTAAACCATGAGATACCTGCAATACGAAACATGGCGATCGACATCCTGCGCAAGATCGGAGAAGACGGTCTCGACATCCTCCATACCATTGCGAAAGACCCGACCGATAACATTCGCCTGTTTGTTCTGGACATTCTCGGAAGCATAGGCAGTACAGAGAGCCTGGATACTTTGATCGAAGGGCTCTACGATACGAATCCCAATGTCCGCAATGCTGCGGTCATATCCCTTGGACAACTTGGGGATCCCAGGGCATTCAACCATCTGAAACAACTCATCAACGATGAGGAGTGGATTCGTTTCTCTCTCATCGAGTCTCTTGCAAAAATACCTCATGAAGACATTGTGGATTTTCTCCTCGATGAACTCAGCCGCTGGTCACAAGATGAGATCACGCTGTGCTCCATCCTCGAGGCACTCGGAGAGATCTGTTCTGAACGGACCATACGGCCCCTTCTCGATTTACTCAAGAATGCAAACGAATATGTGGCGATCTCCATTGCCCAGACACTGCTGAAAATCATGCCCATCGATGCTGTCGCATTACTGCCCGAAGATGACAAGCGCCTCATCAGGAATATACTTGAAGTCCATCTTGCCGATGCCGACGAAGATTTCCAGCACGCTATCCTTCAGGCGCTGTCCGTCATCGGTGACCATCAGAGTTCCCTCTATCTCATTGATCTGGCAAGAAAAGTGGAGCCGGACACCCAGATGGATAAATGGGAAGATCTCAAGGCCGCACTGATACGTCTGGGCGATTCCGGGATGATGATCGGACTGCTCGACCAGGATGAGAAAAGCCAGATCATGGCTTCACAGATTCTCGCAAAAATCGGTACTGAGAAGGAAAGTCGTGAAATCGCACAACGGGTTCATGGCTCCCAGGGATATGTGAAGAGGGCCATGACCGATGCCATCGCAGAAATAGGCGGCCCTGCGAGCAGGGAGACCCTGCTGCAACTTATACATGACCGGGACGGCCATGTAATATCGTCCTGCCTTCGTGCCCTGGGGACCATCGGTCATCCCGACGATATCAAAGAGCTGACCCCTTTTCTCAAGCACCCGTATCCTGATGTAAGGGATGTGGCCCTTGAGGCAATCGCATCCATTGGCGGCGAACCTGCTGAAGGGACCTTTGTGGACCTGCTCGGTGATTCTGATACTCAGGTACGGATCATGGCGCTTAATGGTCTTGATGACATGGAAAGCAGACAATTGGGGGATGCCGTACAGGCCATGGTGCGCGATCAGGCCCCTCAGGCGCGAATGGCTGCGGTTAAGATCATCAAAGATGACGAGCTGCCGATCGAACAAGACCTCCTTATGGCTCTGCTGAACGATGAGCTCGACGAGATCCGTCATCTGGCGATAAATATTATCGGACAGAGGAAGATCAAATACCTCAGGTCGTATCTGGAGGATGCAACCTTGAGTGACGAGATATGGACCGCGTATCATGCCATCGAAGCACTGGGGAAATTCCTGGACGAAGATGCAAAGTGCAGGCTCTTGAATATCCTGAAGAGCGGGCCTGATTTCCTGAGAATATCAGCCGCGAAAGCCCTTGGTGAATGGGAGGAGGAATCACTGCTGGGCGAGCTGGAGGTATTTATGGACGACGACAACCTCGATGTCGCCCGTGCAGTCGCAGAGGCAATGGATAACATACAGGGGGAGGGCTGTTACCATGGATAATTCTGTTTTTGAGACGATTAAAAATATTGAAGAGCTCCCCACCCTGCCGGCGGTCGCTATTGAGGTCATCGGGCTGTCCCGCAGACCGGATGTATCCATTAAAGATGTTTCCGAATGCATCTATAAGGATCCCCCTCTCGCTGCCAAGGTTTTGAAGATGGCGAATTCATCCTTTTACAGAAGGGGGTCCGGTGAGGTTGATACCCTGCATCGAGCTATTCTTCTGATGGGGCTCAACGAGATCATCAACATCACCACCTCGGTCTCCGTGCTCTCGATTCTCCCGCCGAAAGGCAGCGAGGGAGAATCCGTGCGGGAATCATTCTGGAATCACTGTATCGCAACCGGACTTATTGCGAAACGAATCGATAAGGAATTGGGGATGAAGTCTATGGGGAGGGAGTTTGTGGGCGGACTGCTGCACGATATCGGAAAGATCATCCTGGATGAATATTTCCACGATGAGTTCATGGAGGCACGCGCATTTTCCATCGATGTGGACTGTCCCATGTTTGCGGCTGAGATGGAGGTGCTCGGCACAACACACATGGAAGTCGGTCACTTCCTTGCGCAGAAATGGAACCTGCCCGGCTATATTGCCGACATCAATCGTCATCACCATCATCCCGGAGAGGCACAATACAAGGATATCACCTCATTGATCACCATTTCCGATCTGTTGGCAAAGGCAAAGGAATTCTCCTGCGGCGGGGACAGGATGTCCTTCTCTCTGACAGATCAGGAAGCATGGCATATTCTGAAACAGATGGGACATCCGGTACTCTCTCTCGATCTTGAACGCATCACCTTTGAGATCGAAAATATCGGTGAAGAGGTAAGACGCTACATTGCCACGATCTCTGAACCCGGCAGTCAGGAGTCTGCACATGACAGGGATTAAGACCTCTGCACCGGCATCCATGATGAAGGATGAAACATTCAGGCTGCTGAGGGATTTCATATACGAGCAGTCCGGGATCTATTTCTCGGACATGAAAAAGCCTCAACTGGAAAACCGGCTTTTGCTCAGGCTCAAGGCAAACAATCTCTCGGACTTTGACAAGTACTACTATATGCTCAAGTATGATCCGCAGGCAGGAAAAGAGCTGCGCTGCCTGTTCGATTCCGTCACCACCAATGAAACGAGTTTTTTCAGGAGCCCCCCACAGATCCAGGCCTTTCAGGAAAAGGCCCTTCCTGAAATCATGGCAAGGAAACAGAACAACGGAGAAAAAAGCCTGAGGTTGTGGTCGGCCGGATGCTCTACCGGGGATGAACCCTACACCATGGCGATCATCCTCCAGGAGATCCTGCGGAACAAACTGTGCGAATGGAACGTGAAGATTTTTGCGAGCGATATCAGCGAAAAGGCTCTGAGATCAGCCAAAACCGCAGTATACAATGAATATACCCTCCGGTCAGTGCCTCCGGAGATAAAGCAGAAGTATTTCATCAAAAACGGTTCACAGTACACGATAAAAGACGAGATCCGCATGCTCGTTGAATTGCAGTATCTGAATTTCAATGACAGCAAACGTGTTCGACTCATGCGGGGGTTTGATATCATATTCTGCAGGAATGTGCTCATCTACTTTGACGACACAGCGAAGAAACGTTTCGTTGCACAGCTCTACGACAATCTCAACCACGGCGGCTACCTGTTTATCGGCCACTCCGAATCACTGCACAACATCTCACGGGCGTTCAAGCTGGTTCATTTTCCCGGGGCGCTTGGCTATAAAAAGGAATAGGCGGAGCACACTATGGACAAGATACTTATCGTCGATGACTCGGCAACAGTCAGAAAACTCCTGGTCCACACGCTGAAACCAAGAAGGTATACCTGCATCGAGGCCTGTGACGGGTTCGATGCACTGGAAAAACTGGCCATGCATCCGGATACCAAGCTTGTCATAACTGATCTGAACATGCCGAACATGGACGGCATCGAATTGATCGGCAACATCAGAAACGACCCCCAATACACGGATCTTCCCATTATCATGCTCACGACAGAAGCGGGCCAGGACAACAGACGGCTTGCCTT
>ERZ795057.751-NODE-751-length-32026-cov-23.802853_pt1 | contig 32026 bp, 36 predicted proteins | sample MGYA00375141_ERZ795057 | MGnify/ENA primary metagenome ERZ795057 (study PRJEB30186, sample SAMN05720163) | activated sludge metagenome | isolation source: Anaerobic digester | place: Hong Kong | collected 2015-01-26 ...
CTAGTCTCGCAGGAGTTCGTGGGTTCGAATCCCATCCCCCGCACCAACTAATTCTCGTTATAGCGATTTCATGAAGAGATTGCGCCGCTTTGTAATTAGTTTACTTTAGATAGCCAGATATATAGTTTTGTGGCATCTTATGCTGCGCCTTGTCTCCCAAAACCGAGATAACATTTAAAAAATTAGATGGATATAGTGGAGGGAATTTAAATCCCATCCGCGTTAGAATGAATACATCGTACCTAATACATTCGCACCTACTTCCTCTATAGTCATCCACCCCTGGACGTATGCGTCTTTCCATTCTTTAGTGCAATACCACATCCCGATTGCATTATCGTTACGATCTCCAACTACAACGGACAACTCATCACAATCCCAACCAGTCTTCACAACTCCAAAAAATGTCCCTAGAATTCCGCCAGTTTCAGTAACCAGTTCTTCTACGCCTGGAGCTGTAGATCGATAACTTAGAACTAAGCTTTTAGTTCCTCCGTTTGCCCTACCATCAGCGACCTGAGCAGTGACCCCTTCAAACCCGTTATCACTTAGCACAGATCGAATTACGTAAATTGCGTCGTTATCTGATATGCTACTTGCTAGGACAGAAGATGTTGTCGCGGCTAACAAAATCATGCACAATAAAGCTCTAAATTTCATCGTATCGCCGACACTTTTGTTTTTTTACAGGGTGAAATACTTTTTGATACAACGCCCCTATAAGCTACCTTATCATAAGCCCATCGATCGCTTGACATCGCGCAAGCTCGGCGCCCTCAGCCCTGGCATCCAGTCGAAGGCTGGCCTGTCCAGCTCGTCAGGCTCATCAGGATCTATTTTCGTCAAATCTATTGACACGTGCTTTATCGTCGTGCCGTCTGGCCTCGTTTCGACCCGCTCAACCCATCCCGGCTTTACCTCACCATAGTCGAAGCGTTCCAGTGGCGTGGGGGTGAAATCCTTTACTACAGGGCTTAGGCTGGTTTCCTCCCTAGGGGCGTCATTACCCTCCTCGGCCTCTAAAGTCGCCTCTACGGGCTTCTCACGCAAGGGTTCTGGCGTGGGCTCGAAAAGCTCACTTGGATATTGGCTTAGTAGGGCATCGTCGCCCTCCTCAAACCGTCGCGCATAGTCTTCAAGTCGCCGTTGAAGGCTGTCGCCCCCCTGTTTAGGCAATATCCGATCTTCAGCTTGTGCGATCTCCTTTTCAAGACTGGTTTTGTTTGCCATGTCACTTACCGCCCTTCTTAGCCTTCGCCGTTTCCAGGTCCTTTTCAGCCTCCAGGTATCGGACCCGTTGCTCAAGCTCCATGATTTTGCGCTCTTCGTGGGCTTTCAGCCAGGCTTTGGCCGCATTGACTAGGGCATGTCCTTGGCTGGCGTTCAACTTCTCCTCTAAGATAAGCTGGCTCACTTTGTAAAGATGTTGTTCTATTTCTAGCGGGCTTCTGAAGTTTCGTTTAGATTTCATAGTATGTCCTCCATTTAGTACACCGTTTATAAATAAAATGTATTAGGATGATATTCGCTATGTAGCGCTACAGTGACTTTAGCAAACAACCCCGTTACATACACTATAGTAATCGGGTGGGCCTGTAGCGTACAATAGAACGTTACGGGTCCAGAGATAGTTGTATAATAATGTTGGTATAGGTATGTGGTGCTAGCTAACGGTTTTAAACCGCTAGCAGTTATCGACCGACTAAGCACACTATGTATATTCATCTAAGAAGTCATAGTTTAATAGCAGCATTGTATTTAAATGATTCGTGCATAACCGCTATGTGCTAACGTTGTAATATTTTTGATTTTGGATGGGCTTGAAAGGCTCTTTCGCACTAAAAATCCCAAAGCCTGCCTCGTCTATCACCGAAAGATATTTCTTGTGATAAATTTCTATGAGATTCAGAAGGGATACTTAATGGACTTCATCGACAAAATTCATGAATTAGCCGCTCGAATTCCAAGCCAAATTGACCATATCCAGACCGAAGAAGCTACAAAGAACGCGCTAATTTTACCGTTCATTTCTGCTTTAGGATATAATGTATTTGATCCAAGAGAAGTTGTGCCCGAGTTTGTTGCGGATGTTGGTGAGAAAAAGGGTGAGAAGGTAGACTATGCAATATTCATTGACGAAAAGCCCAGCATTTTATTTGAGTGCAAGTGGTGCGGTGTCGATTTAGATAAAGAACATGCTCATCAGCTTAACCGATATTTCACAATGACCGACGCTAGGTTTGGCGTCCTAACTAACGGTATCATTTACCGTTTCTATTCCGATCTAGAAAAGCCAAACCTAATGGATAAAAAAACATTTCTTGAATTCAATATCTTAGATATAGATGAATCGTTGGTAGAAGAACTGAAAAAATTTACAAAATCTTCTTTTAATCTAGAGGATATTTTAACCACCGCCTCTGAGCTTAAGTATACTAAAGAGATAAAGAGAATAATTGACGAACAGACTAGGGAGCCTTCCGATGAATTCGTTAAATTCTTTGCATCTCAAGTATATTCAGGTAAAAAAATGACCCGCCCCCAAATAGAACGATTCTCTGAAATCACGAAGAAAGCTTTGAAGCAGTTTATTAATGATAAGATCAGTGAAAGGCTTAAGTTCGCTCTTGCAGGGGAGCATATTTCACCCCAAGCAGATACATCCAAGGGTGAGTTGCCTGAACAAGAGAAATTAGAAGAGCGACCACGTGATGAAATTGTCACAACCGAAGAGGAATTCGAAGGATATTATATAGTTAAAGCAATTCTTCGTGAGATTACAGACTCAAAACGCGTGCATTTACGAGACTTCAAGAGCTTTTGCAACATTCTTTTGGATGACAATATCCAGAAGCCAATTTGCCGACTCTACTTCAACGCTTCGCAGAAATATTTGGGGTTATTCGATGAACAGAAACATGAAGAACGCGTGCCAATCGATGATCTTGATGAGATCTATAATTATGCTGATAGCCTGAAATCGATTATAAAATTTTACGATGAAACATTCGCCACTTCGGGTCGTCAGGGGGTCCGGGGGACATCTATAGACCATTTTGAATTAAAGGGGACTCAATACGACGTGGATTCTTGGAAGAACATGCTCCTCAAAATATGTGATATCATGCAAACGTCCCATAAAGACCAGTTTGATAAGGTTCTCTCTTTAAGAGGGCGTAAACTAGCTTATTTTTCAAAGAATCCAACTGAATTATCATTGCCGGAGCCGATATCAGGGACTGACATATACGTTGAGACAAGCCACAGTGCAGATAGGATCGTTAAAATTTCAAAGGATATAATCAAGCTATTTGGCTACTCGGAAGATGATCTTTCAGTTAGTGCAAAGTGAGCGATACCGGCCACGGTCGGAGCTACGGTTTCCCCCATTAAAAGTGGGGGGAAACCTCCGCTCCTCCATCCGGGCCTAACCAGGGGGAAAATATACCAAGGTCAGCCCGAGAGCCTAACGATCCCCGTCGTCAGATATCCCCGGTCTTCCAGCTCAAACAATAGCGCCGTCTCCTCGTCATCGAAGACCCCATAAAATATGCAGTCCGCCAGCGTCATTTTAAACCGACCCATAGATTGAACTTTAGCCCAAAAGCCCTCAATGTTCCGCAGGTACTCCAACGCTTCCATAGCCGCCGGTACGTCTACACCGCACCCAACAAACCCAAAGTAAAACTCGTCTTTTAAAGAACTCATATTAATCATCCTCCCATTATTTAATTAAATTTATATCGCCTTTCCCGTTGTTCCTGGGGATCTATCCAGCCCCAAGGCTCCCTATCCAACAGCCGGTAAACCTCCGGGATCTCATCCGGCTCAAACATGCCCTCGCTGATTGCGTCGTCTACATCCCAACCTTGCAGCATCAACCGTGCGATCCGATCATAAAGCTCTGAATCCATGAAACCTCCAACTAAAATCTGTCTAAGTCTTGTTCAAGCCCCCAATAGGGGTTTTGTTCCATCCGTACCTGTCCGCATCCTGGACAAATCAACTGCATGTTTAGCCCGCGCCATCCATAGAACTGCATGGGCTCGCCACACTCCAAACATAAAATATTATCACTTATATAATCATCTCCATAAAAATGATCGTTACGAAAGTTACGATATTCTGCCCGTATTAAGCTATGAAATTATTTTTTGCAAAGCTATTACGGGCAAAATAACGTAAATATCGTAACGACTCCATCACTCCTTAAGCCGAATACCAAACCAAGCCCGTTTAGACCCGTTTAAGATCGCGCCTTCCTCAAAATCCATATCTCGAAGTTTCCGACCGAAAGCGTTCTTCGTCCCTGGTTTGGTCCCGTTAGTCTTACACCACGTCTTATAAGCCTGGAAAAGCTCATCCTTCGGTGTTCTGGCGTCGTCGTCCTCCTCGGTCATCTCCTCCAGAAATACCAAGATGGGCCGTGATAGTCGCCGGTAAAGATCCTCGCCGTTGTCATGGTAAGACATCCTGAAGTCGTTAGATCGTAGCCGGTCCAAGCCCTCCAGCGACCAATTCAGGATACCTGAAAGCTCTTCGGGTGTCGTTAGCTTCTCCTTAAGGCGACTATCTCCCGTAGTTTCAAAAGATCTGTTGAATTGGAATATAACCCAGCGTTTATAAAATGCGTCGTCGTCAAACCTCAAAGCAGGTATATAGTTAGATCCATAAATTATTTTTGCCTGGTTATTGAAGCTAAACCCATCTTTAAACTTCTGTTCGCCTCTAACCGTATCGCCACCAGTCAAAACCTTGAACTCGGACGGTTCCAAAACGACACTTCGCGGTAGATCCCCGTGAATGTTGGCCTTTTTGCCGAACAATTCCCAAACGACGTGATTAGAGCCTGTCAACCGTTGAAGATCCACCGTACTAACGGCCTGACCCCCTAGCAAAGCCCGTATAACGCCCAACATGGTAGATTTGCCCGTTCTAGGCGGCCCATATAGCATGAACGCCTTATGCAAGGGATATCCGGGCCAGAGCGTATATCCAAACATTTCTTGGAGGGCCAGATGATACTTAGGATCAATCACCCCATCCAAATAATCCATGAATAGGGGGCATTCAGCCTTTGGGATATAAACCGCCTCGATCTGCGACAACGATATGGTTTTAGGGTCGTGCGCCACCACTTCCCAAGAAGTAAGATCCAAAAGACCATTTGGCACGTTTAGCATCAAAGGTTGCCTGTCTAAAACTTCCATTGTGGTCCTATTAAGCGTAAACGCTATATTAAGGATCTCTCTGGCGGTTTGAGTGGTCATAACGGGCCGCATATTCTTTTTGCGGAAAGGCTCAAACCATCGGATAAGCTCGCCCTCCAGGAACTCCCTGGCGTAAGGCACGTAAACCCCATCTTGGTAAAGGTACGTTGCCCGATTCTCAGCAAACTCCAAGATATGATATTTCTGCGTGACAAGATGGGCAGCTAAAACCGTATCTACAGCTTCGACCAGCCCGTTAACGTTCTCGATCAGGCAATCACCGGGCCGAAGGCTCTTCGAGATCTCCGGTCGCAACGCGTAAGTCGAGACCATTTCAGACCGCCTCCTGCTTCGGTGCGTACTCCCGCAGCTCGACGATCTTCCGCAGGTCGTTTAGAATAATTTGGCCGTCTCTGGTCTGAAAATACAGCTTAGATCTATCGACCTTGATCAGCCTGCTAACGAACGACCGCCCATTAGCCAGCTTGCCAAAAACTATCTTTCCTTCAAGCGATTCCAGAGGATCTGTGTCCTCCGCAACATTTATATAGTCTTCTGTTGTACTACTCATGGATATACATCCTATTTTCGAGGTCTTGCGGTGTCCTACCACCGCGTGCCTCATCTTAAACCCAGAAGTATTTATCTGGGGTTATCTTCCGAACTAACTGCAAGCTTCGCTAAAGCCTTGTGTGGTCTTAATCCACCGTCCTGCTTTTCATCCCGTCCCGAAGGACGTGTGGAGGCGACCGTCGCCGGTCGCCAAGAAAAGCAAGTGTAAGATATAGTTGATCGCATATAAGTTTAACGATCGCCAGCAGTGAACTAGTAATATAAATACTTTGCGGTTTTAGATATATAAGTAGTTTGTGGTTAGCTTCGGATGTACCAAAGCCCGTCGTCTCGAAGCTCCACCATGCCCGACTGCTTCAAGAACTCTTCAGCCTCGCTGAAGTCGATCGCGTCGTGTTGCACCGTGAAGGTTCCACTCATCAGCCACGTCTGCCGATAACTGGCAAAGTCAGCGGTCTTAAAGGGTTTTAGACCGCGCTTGATATCTCGGTCGTGGTCGGTAAGAAACGCATTCAATCGACACTCCATCGCTGTTTCCTTGGGGTCCTTCGTCGGGATCGGCTTGAACTCAATCTTTCGCTGTTTTCGCCAGTTGACGCCAGTTATTCGACCGCTCGCCTCGTCGTATTTCACGCCCTTAAACGACTCCTCCAGGTATGAAATAAGCTGCCCGTTGCTGATTCGCAAACCAGCCAACACCGAATTGCTGTGATCGTTGAACTTATCAACTAAATCTAAAAAATCTACGTTGGCTCCTTTCGACGGCTCCAGCGTTGCAACCAACCAGCGGCTAACGGCTTTTTTAACCATCCGCGTTCTATCCATTCTGTATCATCTCCCTGTCACTGAAATATTTTTTAGCTAACGATTCCAGGAATCGGGATTGGCTCATGTTCAACCTCTCAGCCTCACAAGCTATCTTCTCTGATAGCGTTTTAGTCGTATACGTGTTGATGTGATAGGTTCTCAGCATCTATCTATCAACTCCAAAAAAAGGCCGTGGGGGGTGAAACCTCACCGCCCCAAAACTGCCTTTCGGATGTGTTCATAACTCGGTACGTCGCTCTTGTCGCTGTCGTCGCCCTCGTCGGTGTTTAGCTGGACGCGGACACTATGCGGCATCGGTCGGCCAAACACGCTTTCATAGATATCGTCGTAGGTTGGCGTGTACTCGTCTCTGGCCGCGTCCATCTGAAGTCCATCGCCAGCCTGCGAAGGCCGAATCTCAATCACAGAATCGCCGCCGTCGCTGTTCAACTGCGGGACCTTGATGATTTCCAAGACTCCGGTTCCTGGCGGCCCTATCAGGGCAAGTTTTCGAAGATTTCTCGGTGCTTTTACTATCATACTTTGTATCCTCCTAGTTTTATTTAATTTACCTAATTATGTTAGTAGCCTTCGCAAAAAAAGAACGCGCCAGCTAAAGGAACCGACGCATCCTTCTTTTGGGGCTACAATGCTTAGAAAACCAGCGTGTGGGATTTGGGGTGGGCGGTATCTCTGGCGGAGGACCGTCATCGACAGCCGCCCGAACTATGTCTGACGACCTATTGAAGATCTTATACCTCGGGCCGTGGTCGAAAATTTCGATAAAAACCATGCTTTCATCGGCATGACCATGAATATCGAAATATTCTTTTCTCCCCAACATAGGTATGAAATTTTAACGCGAAAAATATATTAGCGTATGCTTTGATATCAGCGGGGATGTCTTCGGAGTGGCTGACCCGTCGCCAATAAGCGTTCAAGCTTCAACCTGGTAGCGTCTACGACCTCACCCTTGCGCGCTCGGCTATAATAATTATCTCGCGCCTGGCGGGAATCGTCCGCATCTCGTCGGTCGTGTTCGCTATCTCGTCCCCACCACAGCCGCGGCCCGTTCTTACTCCTCCATTCCGTCTCCTTAACGCTTCCCCATCCTCTCATATCCGCATCAGTCGGGGCTATAGACTCGCCTTGAACCAGCCCGCACTTTTCACAAACCCGCTCATGGTGCTTATCATATCGTACAACTCCCCCACACTCCTCGCAAACCATATCCAGATAGTAAAAGTACGTAGATGTTCGGTCGTAAGGCGTCCCATCAACTTCTTTCCATTTTTCCTCCACCGTATACGGTTTTTCAACTTGAACAGTCATCCCAACGGGATTCGTCCGCTCGTAGTAGATGACTGTTGAGTGAGGCGGTCGCCACTTCACCTCCAAATTAAGGGTTATTTTCTCGATTCTAGGGAGACCGAGCCGGGCCCTGGCATTATGAATCTCGGATGCTTCAGGTATATCAAAAACAAGCTTTGTAGGCTTTGGGTTACGTCTTTTGTATCGCCCTACATTCTCGCATTTCGTACATTTATTTCGTGGCCGTCCTGATCCCTTCGAAGTCTCTCTAGCATTCTCACCAATTATCAATTGTTGGCCGCATATTTTACAGTGCGTATTATTACTTTGTAGTCGTCCTCTTGTTGTCGTTTTTGTTGTCATATTTCCAAACCCAAACCAGATTATTTTCTATTTTTATTTGTGTAATGTAAAAAGTAAAAGCCCTTATCTTATTTAAACTTTGCGGTCAAAACCGATATATTTTGACAAAGTGAAGCCCACTGAAACCACATAGTATGCGGTATGCGCTTTTAAATACAGGACTCTACGGAACACAAGACTATCTACTCTTTATATATGACTTGTCATACTATATCTATATCGCAAGCTAACCACGATATCTAAGACTTCGAAGTTTCCTAACCTTCGAAGCTTCAATCTATAGACGCTTGCGATCTCTGACTATAACCGCATACCGCCTACTATGCGGTTCTACTTACTTAACAAGTCTAATAAGATGCCTCTGCTTATGTCGGGGATCTCTGACTATCTGAAATCTGGAATCAGCAGCTATCGCAGGTTTTAGCTGGTCCATCCGGCTCTTGGATAGTTCCAGCAGACGGGCTGCGTATTTTACGCTCACCTGTCGGATATTCAACGATATCATGGTCTGTCGAAGGTCTTCGACGTGGGTTGAATCTGTGGGTTTAGCCCTCGTCTTTTCAAGCCGTGATATCCGCTGGCGGTCGTAGGCCCGTTCACGGGCGGTCTCCTCCCGCAAGGTGGCTAGCTCATCCCGTAACGCTTCGATCTGCTCAGCTTGTGCGGCTAGAAGAAGCCGAAGCTCCACTTCGGGGACGATAGAAACTTCGGCGTTCATCATAGCCTCAGAAACTTATTGTAGTTTGATCGCCGGGTCTCATCGCACATGTGCATGTAGCGAAAGGTCGTATGGGGGTCTTTGTGCCTTAGCAATTGCTGAATAGTTAGGATGTCGCAGCCGTTAGCGATCATTATCGACGCGCTACTATGCCTCGTGAAGACGTGAACGCCGCCAGCCTTCTCAATCCCTGCACGTTTCTTGTATTTGATGAAAATCCTGTATATGTCCCGGCGGTGCATTCTTTGGCCGTAATCCGAATAAAACAACGGTTTCCGGCCATCAATCACCAACGGCGGCCTAACCCGAAGATACTCCTTTAGGGTTTTCGCTGCTTCGTCACTGATGTAGGCGATCCCGTCTTGACCGCCTTTGCCCTCCCTGATCGTCAGCCTAAGCCGTGATAGGTCTAGGTCTTCGTCGTCTAGGTTGCATACTTCGCTAGCTCTCAAACACCCATAGAAGGCCGTCTGCAATAGCGCCAGGTGCTTCAAGTTGTCCACTGCATCGAAGATCCGCCGGACGTCTGCCGAATCGAAAAAGTGCGGTATCTGGTTGTTACGTTTCAAAAATGGGAAGGAAAACTCCTCGCCTAGCATCTCGTGATATCGCTTTACGGTAAAGCTGTAGTTGTTGATGGTGCTTCGGGCTCGCTTTCGTTCAACTAGCGAATCCCGGAAAGATTCAGCCTGCAATAAGGTAGGCTTGTCAGTCCCCGCCCATTCCAGGTATATCTTGCATACTGAAATGTAGTTGCTGATCGTAGCTTCTCGGAAACCCTGCCCCGCAAGATATCGCCTGAATCTACTTAGTGCGATATCCGTTGCTGGCACGTCCCATTTCACTGCTAACCGCTTGGGCATCTTTTAGACCTCCCCAAGCGGCGCGATCCCAACGCCTATCACTCAGTACAGGCTATCTTCATAAAATCGATAGGCGCGCGCAGTGCGAAGCACGAGCACGCCTCGGTAGGTTCAGGGCCTAGTCTCGCAGGAGTTCGTGGGTTCGAATCCCATCCCCCGCACCAACTATCCATCGGAAGATGACGATTGTGGTCTGGTTTTTGATGTGTGCTATCAAGCCCGTGATATCCTATATTTTGGCTAATTCGTAAAATACCTTTTCGTGTGGAGTCCCGAAATTATTTCACGTTCCTCTGGATTCGATGCAGTTTGAATTATTGATCCAAAACGAATCTTCGTCTTGTTCAGCTTCATATCCCAGAATATGATTCAGGGATGAGATAGGGTGCGAAATAGTTCTAGGACGCCACAGTGCCTCGCCAGAAAAATGGTTATAGAGGGGACTGGGCGCCTCTTCAGGCGTACTGACCGAAGGCCACCTCGGATACCTCTTTCGTCGTCTCGGAATGAGAATCTGCAATCTTGGATCGGGCCCGCTCGAAGTCCCGGTGGCAGACGACGTCCCTCTCCTCCCTTATCGCGAACATTCCGGCCTCCGTCGCCAGGGCCTTCAGGTCTGCGCCGCTGGACCCCTCGGCTAAGTCTGCGATCCTCTTCAGGTCCACGTCGGGATGGAGGTTCATGCTGGCGGTATGAATCGCCAGGATCGAATGTCTGCCGCCCTTATTCGGCAGGGGGACGTAGATCAGCCGGTCGAACCGCCCTGGCCGGAGGAGGGCCGGGTCGAGCATGTCGGGCCGGTTGGTGGCGGCGATCAGCTTCACCTCGCCCCGGGGGTCGAAGCCGTCCATCTCCGCCAATAGCTGCATCAGGGTCCTCTGAACCTCGCGATCGCCGCTCGTCGCGCCGTCCATCCTCCTGGAGCCGATGGCGTCCAGCTCGTCGACGAATATTATGGCTGGCGCCTTGTTCTGGGCGAGCTCGAATAGCTCTCTCACCATTCGCGCGCCCTCGCCGATGTACTTCTGGACGAGCTCGCTTCCCACCACCCGGAGGAAGGTGGCCTCGGTGCTGCAGGCGACGGCCTTCGCGAGAAGGGTCTTTCCGGTCCCTGGAGGGCCGTAGAGGAGGACGCCCTTCGGAGGCTCTATCCCCACCTTGGCGAAGAGGTCGGGCCTCTTCAGGGGCAGCTCCACGATCTCTCTGATCTGGGAGATCTGGTCTTCAAGCCCCCCGATCTGGCCGAAATCGACGTTGGGAGCGTCTTCAATCTCCATGCCGAAGACGGCGGGGTCGTGGGGTGAGGGGAGGGCAAACATGACGGAGAAGGACTGCTGGTTGAGGGCGACCCTGGTTCCGGGCCTCAGGTCTCCCTCGATGAACTGAGAGACGTTGACGACGAATCGTGGGCCCGTGCTGCTCTTGACCACCACCCGGTTGTCGTCGAGGACGTCCAGGATGGTGCCCACGATCAGAGGGCCTGTCCTCAGCCGCTCAAGCTCGCTTCGGAGCTTTCTCACCTCGCGCTCGAACTTGAGCTTCTGGTTCTCCATGACGCGCTTTTCGCCCTCCGCCCGGTCCTTCTGCTCTCGAAGGGCGAGGTTTCTCTCTTCGAGCTGTCGCATCCGGTCCATCAGGTAGCGGGAAAAATCAGCGCCGACTCGCGATTCGTCCATGGGATCTCCAAAGCGTATTTAACGTTGACTGATATTAAACTTTTCCGAGTTGAGCGAATATGCAGTGTGAGATATGCGGTGCAGAGCTCTCCGGCAAGCCAAGAAAAGTGGTGATCGACGGATCTGAACTGCAGGTCTGCAACAGCTGCGCCCGGTTTGGAGAGGTCGCAGATAAGTTTTCACCTGTACCCAGAAAGGTCGTTCCCCAGGAGCGGGCCTTCAGGGCGCCGCCAAAGCCCAGGCCCCGCCGCGACGAGTTCAGGGAGATGCCAGAGATAGTTTCCGATTACGGCAAGATCGTCAAAGAGGCCCGGGAGGGGATGGAGCTGACCCCCGAGGAGCTGGGCGTCAAGATCAAGGAGAAGGCCTCTCTCATCAGAAAGATCGAGAGGCACGAGATCGTCCCCGAGGACTCGGTGAGGATCAAGCTCGAACGGGAATTGAACGTGAAGCTCACCGACAAATCGAGCGATGAGGAATGGAAGTCGGGCAAAGGCGGCAGGGGCCTAACCCTGGGCGACATCGCCTCCATCAAGAAGAGATGACGCCGAAGACCATAGCCGAGGCGGCGAAGGTTCTGGCCCGGGGGGGGACGGTCGTCTACCCCACCGAGACGGTCTACGGGATCGGCGCATCGATCTATATCCCCGAGGCGGTGGAGAGGATCTTCGAGATCAAGGGACGGGCCCACAACTTGCCTCTATCGGTGGCCGTCGCCAGCTTCGAGATGATCGAGCGAATCGCCCGGATCGATGAAGATGATCTCGCCCTCCTCCGAAAGGTGCTCCCGGGACCCGTCACGATCCTCGTCGAAAAAAGCCCCGACCTTCCCGACACCGTGACAGCCGGATCGCGCCTTGTGGGTATCAGGTTCCCGGACCATCCGATGGCCCTGGAGCTGATCAGGACGGCTGGCCCCATAACCTCGACCTCCGCAAACCTGTCGGGCCAAAAGCCGCCATCAAGCCTCGACGAGCTGGACCCAAAGATCGCAGAAAAGGTCGACCTCGTCCTGGACGGGGGTAGATCCCGGTTCGCCCAGCCCTCGACCCTTGTCGAGCTGGCGACGAGAAGGGTGATGAGGGAGGGGGCGGGGATGGAAATGGTGAGGGAGCTTTTAGGATGAACGCGAGAATAAGAGACTTCTTTCAAACCACAGACGGCTGGATATTCGCCGTCGTCGACTACCATCACCCCGAGGGGATAAGGTGCATGCTGCGGTACGTCCCCGACCCCGAAGGCGAGAGAGAGGCCGGTGGCGTTCGATACCGAAAGCTCGACTTCGAAGACGCCTACGAGTTCCTCCGACGAGAACGGCCCGAGTACGTCCAGGACGTCCACGTCGTCCCCGAGGAGGGCGTCCTTCGAATCTATCGGCCCGAAAAGGAGCTTCCAAAGGTGGCGGAACGGGACGAAAGGGTCGGAAAGATCGTCTCGGCCCTGAAAGAGGGAGGCGTCCCTCCGGAGATGATGGGGATCACTGGATCGATGCTGGTGGGGCTTGACGGCCCCAGCTCCGACATAGACTTTCTCGTCTACGGGAGGGACTGGTGGCGGGCGAGGGACGTCATCGAGAGGGCAAAAAAGGAGGAGGGACCCATCCAGGACCTGGACGAGGCGACCTGGGATAAGATCTATCGAAAGAGGGTCCCTGAGATCAGCCGCGACGAGTTCGTCCTCCACGAGAGGAGGAAGGGGAACCGGGGTCTTGTGGACGGGACCTACTTCGACCTCCTCTTCACCCGGGACTGGCCCCAGATCAGGCCGCCTCCCCCGCCGGGAAAAAAGGCAGGACGGCGGAAGATCGAGGCGGTCGTCATAGACGCGGAGTTCGCCTTCGACAACCCCGCGGTCTTCGAGATCGACCACCCCGATATCCCAGAAATCCTCTGCTACACCCACACCTACGCGGGCCAGGCCCTGCCGGGCGAGAGGATCGAGGCCTGCGGCGTCGTCGAGGAGACGGAGGAGGGCGATAGGCTCGTTGTGGGAACGTCGAGAGAGGCGAAAGGAGAGTGGATCCGATCTCTGACCCTTCTGGAGAAGGCCTCGTCAAGATCGTAGAGGGGCTGAAGAGGGCCTGGAGGATCGAGGTCGATGTGGAGGTCGAGATCAGCGAGGAGCCCTTCGTCCTCGGAAGGACGGTCCACGAGCAGGAAGGCTATCGTATATACCTCTCGGAGCCCGAGCCCTACCCCCTCCTCCACGAGTTCTACCACGTCCTCTTCGAGGAGAAGGTGATGAAGCGTCACATAGGCTCGGCTTGCGACTTCTGCGCGAAGATCACCTCCGAGATGATGAACGTCCTCGTCGACCTGGGGATAGAGAGGATCATTCACAGGACCGACCCCGAGATATTTACCGCCTACTTTCCGACGGTCAGAGAGAACCTGGATCGGATCGGAAGGTGCGGCGTCCTCCCCTTCGACCCCACGAGGACCGTCGCCTACAACCTCTACCTCGATACGGCGATAAGAGAGTTCTACCCGGATCTCAGGGACGATTACGACTTCTGGTTGAGGATCGACCTCTCCGATGAGATGAGGGAGGGCGTCGAATCGGCCCTGGCGATCGCGAGGGAGTTCGTTCGGGAGAAGCCCTCCACCTGGCGGGATATCGCTGATGCCGCCGTGGACCTCTCCTGGCCGATCTTCGGGGCTGACGTCATGATCATCGAGTCGAGGGAGGAGTTTCGTATAGTCTGTAACACCGACCACATCGAGGCGAAAAAGAAGGTCTCGGAGATGATTGACCGGCTCAAGGCCCTCTCTTTTGAATGGAGCAAAAGAAAAGGCACAGCGGAACAGAGAATTAGTTAAGGCTTGAGATCCAAAATGTGAAAGATGAGCACCTGAAAGCTTGAAAACACCTGCTTTGGGAAGCGAAAAGAGGTTCATACATGTTATTCGAGGTCAACCCCTTCGACATAGAGATAGGACAGTACAAGGTGATGCTGAACCTGGCAGACGCGAGAGAGCTGGGGATGAACGCCGGGGACCGGGTGAGGGTGAAGGCGAAGGGAGCCTCCTTCACCGCGATCCTGGACGTCACCACCCAGATGGTGGAGTCAGGGAAGGTCGGGATCTTCACCGAGGCCCACCAGAAGGTGGGGGAGGCGATGGAGGTGGACGTGGCCCCAGCGGCGAAGCCCCTTTCCGTCAGCTACATCAAGAGGATCATGGACCAGGAGAAGCTCACCGAGGACCAGATCAGGACGATCGTCCAGGACATCGTCGACAACAACCTCAGCGACGTCGAGATCTCCGCCTACCTCACCACCCTCTACATAAGAAACTTCGACTCTCAGGAGACGGAGTGGCTGACGAGGGCGATGATCGAGACCGGGGAGCGGATCCACTTCGACACCCATCCCGTGGTCGACAAGCACTCCATCGGCGGGGTTCCAGGAAACAAGGTATCTCTTCTGGTCGTCCCGATCGTCGCCGCCGCGGGCCTTCTCATCCCCAAGACCAGCTCGCGGGCCATCACCGGAGCCGGGGGGACCTCGGACCTGATGGAGATTCTGGCGCCCGTGGAGTTTTCCGCCGACGAGATCAAGGAGATCGCAGAGGAGGTGGGCGGGATCCTCGCCTGGGGCGGGGCGACGAACATAGCCCCCGCTGACGACAAGCTGATCAGGGCCGAGTACGCCCTCACCATTGACCCCTACAGCCAGATGCTGGCCTCGATCATGGCCAAGAAAGGGGCGGTGGGCGCAGACTCGGTGGTGATGGACATGCCCGTCGGCCCCGGAACGAAGCTTCCGACCGTCGACGACGGAAGGAAGATGGCCAAAGACCTCATCGACCTGGGGGACAGGCTCGGGATCAGAGTCGAGTGCGCCATGACCTTCGGCGCGTCGCCGGTGGGAAGGACCGTGGGCCCTGCTCTGGAGGTGAAGGAGGCGCTCACCATGCTCGAGAGCGGTCAGGGTCCGAACAGCCTCCGGGAGAAGAGCCTATCCCTGGCGGGGATACTCCTTGAGATCGGGTGCAGTGCCGGGATGGGCTGCGTCGCAGCCCGGGGCGAGGGGAGGGCGATGGCCGAGAGGATCCTCACCAGTGGCAAGGCCCACGAAAAGATGATGGAGATCATAGAGGCGCAAGGAGGCGACCCGAACATCAAGAGCAGCGATATCGAGATCGGCGAGTACCACCACGACATCCTCGCCCCGGCGAACGGCTACGTCATCTCCTTCGACAACAAGAGGATCATCGAGATCGCGAGGAGCGCCGGGGCTCCAGCCGACAAGAAGGCCGGGGTCCGGATCCACAAGAAGATGGGGGAGGTCGTGAAGAAGGGGGAGCCGCTCTTCACCATATACTCCGGCAAGGACTGGGAGGTCCAGAGGGCCGCCAACGACGCCCTGCGAGACATGCCCATCGTCGTCGAGGGGATGCTCCTCGAGAGGTATCCGAGGTACTCTCAGATCTAGGGGCTCGGTCGGAACGTTTTATAAGGTCGATCGGAAACCTGAGGAACATGAAGGTTGCCGTCATCTATCACGGGGATTTCGGGTCGAAGGGGCACAGCGTCCTCAAGTATAGGATCAAGCCCTCCTTTGAGGCTCTGGCCAGGTCGGGACTCCTGGAGGAGGGCGAGGTCGAGGTCTTCGGAGCCGAGCCCGCGCCTCTCGCCCTCGTCGAGAGGGCCCATACCCCTGAGCACATGGAGAGGATGAGGACCGAGTCTTACAACCGGATGTACCACGACGTCGCCCTCCTCTCGGCGGGGTCCGTCCTTAAGGCCTCTGAGATGGTGGCCAGGAGCGAAGCCGAGAACGCCTTCGCCTATACCGGGACCGCAGGCCACCACGCGAGCCCCGGAAGCTGCTGGGGGTTCTGCTACTACAACGACGTGGCGATAACGATAATGAGGCTGAGAGAGATGGGCCTTGAGAGGTTTCTGATCGTGGACGTCGACCCCCACTTCGGCGACGGGACGAGGAACTTCTTCGGAGGCGACCCCAACGTCTACCACATAAACTTCAACCACCAAGAGAGCTCCAACTCCGACGGGAAGAAGAACAACTACGACGTGGGGATCGGGTTTGACGCCACAGACGAGCAGTTTTTGAGCGAGCTTCAAAGCAGCATGGAGATGGCCAAAGACTTCGATTTTTCGATCTGCTTTGTGATCTTCGGCCACGACTCCCACGTCGACGACTACGGCGGCTTCGAGCTCACCTCCGCCGTCTACCCCAAGATGGCGAGGATCATCAAGGAGGCTGCGGGCGGGAAGGGGATCGTCTTCGTCCTCTCCGGCGGGTCGGTCCCCGAGGTGGCCTCCAAGGCCATCCCCGAGGTGATAGCGGTCCTGGCGGGGAGGTGATCACATGAAGATGGCCGCGAGCTGCTACAGCTGCATCCTCGACCGGGCCAAGTTCGAATGCGACATCCTCTTCTCCGACGACGATTCGAAGAAGGGAGCGATGGAAGAGCTCGTCGACTTCATGGCCCTCCACAAAGGGATGGTCCCCTCGGTGGTGGGGACCGAGCGAGAGGAGATCATGAAGAGGAGGAGCAAAAACCCCGACCCCTACCTGGAGATGAAGGCCGAGAGCAACCGGGTGGCGACCGCCCTCCTCCCTCTAGCGAAGAAGTTTTACGATGAGTCCGAGGACAAGCTCGAGGCCCTGATCAGGATCGCCGCCGCCGCCAACTCCATGGAGTGGGGCGTCAAGGGCCACGACTTCGACGTCGACTCCTTCGAGGACGTCTTCTTTGACACCCTGAACGAGAAGTTCGACGGCGACCTGGAGGAGGCCCGGCGGCGGATAAACCGATTCGAGAAGATCCTCTACCTCACCGACAACGCTGGCGAGGTCGTCTTCGACCTCTTCGTCATCGAGAGGCTTTTGGAGATGGGAAAGCGGGTCGTCATCTGCCCCAAGACCGTCCCCATATTAAACGACGTCACCGCCGATGAGCTGAGGCCCATGACGCCCCTCCCGATGGAGCCTTCGGGGCCGGTCATCGGCCTCTCCCTGGAGAATGTGAGGCCCGAGCTCCTCCGCCTTCTCAGGGACGAGAGCTACCTCGTCATCGCCAAGGGGATGGGCAACTTCGAGACGATGACCGAGTTCGACGAATTTCTTTCTGGCCGGCTCATCTACGTCATGAGGGCCAAGTGCGAGCCGGTCTCCATGACGGTGGGGGTTCCCCAGGGGACCCTGGTGGTGAGGGCGGTCTAGGGCCCTAACCGTATCCGGCGCGATCGTCTATCTCGCGCCGACGGGGCCGCTTTTTCCCCTCATCCTCGTCCTCTTTCGGCGCCTCTCGGCGGGCCCAGCCGAGAACCTCCGTATTGACGTTCAGCCCCAGAAGGTCGCTTGTGACCCCGATGAGGTGCTCTGCCGCCGCCAGGTCGACGACCTTCTCGCCGTCGGTCTTCCCCATGAGGCAGACGCCCCGCATCCCGTAAGAGGGACAGAGGCCGACGAGGATCCCGTTGAGGCCGCCGACGATCCCGTCTCGAAGGAGGGCGACGCCGCCATCTTCGAGGGCCAGCGCCAGCTCGGCGTCCGTGGCCACTCCGAAGACCCTCTCCTCGGAGCTTCCGACGTAGGCGGCTAAGGTTATCAGATCCGTAACCTCGTAGGAGGCGAGGGCCTTCAGGATCTCTCCAGCCAGGTTGTACATGTGAGGCGGCTTCAGGGGCTGGGCGTCCCCGGTGAGGACAAGGAAGTCGCCTCTCCCCTCGGGGGCCTTCAGCTCCACCTGGAGGGCTCTCGCGATCCCGTCCTCGACAGGGACCTCGGGGGGAAACCCGGTGGAGACCATCAGCTGGAAGGTCTGGCACTCCATGGCGGTGCCGATGTAGTCGGCGGCCACCTTTCCCACGCTTCCGATGCCGGGCATGCCGCCGATGCAGACACAACTGCCGAAAATTTTCTGGGACATAGTGAGAAAGGGGCGGCCTTCACTCAGTGCCCGACCGCCCTTATCATCCAGTTTATGGGGGCCGGCTCGTCGGACCCCTCGATCGCGACCTTTGCCTGCAAAAGCTCGCCGGTAATCCTGTTGTACGTATAAGATCTGTCACTGGTTTCTGTTGCATTAAACGCCACAAGAACCGCCCCTCGACTGTAGAAACATACGTAAAATTCGTCATCGACGACTAAAGGCGGCAGCTCGAACGTTTCAAGGGCGGGAGCCGTGTCGGAGAAGTGAGGTATCTGTGAGTCGGTGAACTGGTAGAGGAGATTCAGGTCTTCATCTCGAATCTCTAGTGCTATGACCCGCTCTTCGGGCAGCGTCTCGTTGTCGAAGCCGTCCCATCCGGCGACTTGGACTTTGGTCAGGGTCCAGGGGGTTCTAGGTGGAGTGAACCTCACGGTTTCCGCGAAAATCCCAAGCGAAGAGCTTGCCAAAAGGTCAGTCCAGTACCCGCTATCGTACTCCAGGACCTCTTCTGGAGCCCCATCTTCGGCCAGAGACGAACCGACGATGCCCAGAGCAGCACAACAGAGGGCCGCCAAGAGTAAGATCATCTTTTTCAAAGTATCACCATGCTCAATTAGATCGTTGAATATATAGCTGATGCCGCAGCGGTGCCAAATTCGCATTTTGCACGGTACATCGGCAGAAACTTTCATTATGCTGGGGGGGGGCAGGAGCCGCGAGAGAAAAACCCCCATATTGGCGCCCTGCTACTTGGGGACAGACATGGCCACAAGGGACGAGCTGATCGCGGCCCACAAGACCGTCGCCGGGGTCGAGGCGGTGATCGGGGCCGAGACTCTCTGGGCTACATCAGCCACGAGGGGCTGGTGAGGGCGATAGGATTTCCCAAAGAGCAGCTCTGCATGGGAGGTCTCACAGGGGTCTACCCCATCGAGATCCCCGGCGAGGTCTGCTGCCCCGCCCAGACGAAGATCACCGAGTACATCGACGAGTGAGCCGATCGGCTTTCGGCTGGGATCGGACTTTTTCCGAGTTTGAACGCGCCGCATTTTGATGCGGGATTTGTTGCTGCAAATTTACGCCTACCTAACAATTCTACGGCCTTTTTCACCAAAGCCCTCCAGTAGAGCGCCGGGGCGGTCGCGGGGCGGTTCGTCGGGGGGGGGTCCGGGCGGCGCGGGAAAATCTCCGGCTGGGATGGCCGTGGGCGGATGAGGGGCGCAGAGGGCTTGCGTTGGTTGTGGGATCACTAAAGATAGTGGTTTTAGTCACATACACGTTTCTATTTGATGTATTAAAATAAGTTTGCGACTTTTGGCTTATTCGTATTATTGTGACGCATGGTATATATAATATACAAAATTCATTTTAGTCCAACTGCGCTTTTAGTACTCTCAATCTATCAGTAATTTTAATACCTAATTCATTTAGACCTTCATTGTTTTTAAGATATGTAATCACTCTGTGATGTATGAGATCAAAAGGCACATCTTCCATATGCTGAGTAATTGGTATTACATGTTTTCCTAAGGTATGGGCTATGCCAACTTCATAAAACACGTTTGGATTTCTGCCTGATAAATCCACGATAACTATAGATGAGCAGTATATAAGTTCGAAAATATCTTGGATAATCATGCTGTTAATCCAAATATCATCAGCCCTTTTACAATCCAAATCCAAACTTGAACATGCCGCCTTTATAGTTTCTAGAACTTCATCGAAGCTCTTTTCAAATGGGATCATAACAGATACTAAGTTAGTTTCGACAGGTTTGCTGGGTACATCAAAGACAGAAGGTGAGAAGGTTATCACCTTTTTGGCATCATCTGAATCAATTGAAGTCGAAACATATCCGGCTACAATTTTACGGAGTTTTACATTGGCTGTCAGTTCATCTTTGGTGATAATTAAATTATTTAAGCTCAATATCTCATTTGCCAGTTTTATCGCATTATCGTGATTATCTGGTGAGTCGATAAAATGAATGGGATTTAGTAAATATTCAATAACCTTCACCAATTTGGGTGGTGGAAGATCTGGATCTGGGTCTTGTTGGTTGTTCAATTCTTCTAAAACACGCGCGACCCGCCACCTCCTAGTCGAACCGTCGTGAACATAATCTAAATTAACACCTCTAAAAAACCTCGTTAGATACGATGATGTGCGATACGGGAAGTATTTATCATAAGGGGGATTGCCGCAGATCATTTCTGCTAGTGCATCTGCTGTGCTAAGATCTATTTTCATGATGACCCTTACGGTTACTCTCTATTAATTAAGGTCTTTTTGTTGTTCGACTTATATATTCCCGTACCCCCTTTTCAATTTTGTGTTGTAGTTAGTTCTAAGAGACAAGGTCTTCTGAACCATTTTTGTGATTCCCTCTCCTACCTCCACAGCCTTTTTCACCTCCCGCCGCCTACACCAACTCATGAGAGCGCTGGCGGTGACCGGACGGCTCGCCGAGGAGATGGTGAGGGAGGCGGCAGGGGACCGGGCCGACGTCCTGGTGATGAATGTTGACGTCGCCTCCTTCATAACCCCGAAGATGCTCCGGGAGGCTGCGCCCGTGGGCTATGACATAATTCTGATCCCGGGAGCCATAACCGCCGACTTCGCCCCCGTCGAGCGGGAGCTTGAAACGAAGATCAGGCTCGGGCCGAAGCACGCCGTCGACCTCCGGCGCGTTCTGCCCCTTCTGGACTCGGTCGAGCTCTCGGCCACCGTCCCCGCTTGCGTCCTCCTGGAGGGGCGGATGAGAGAGGAGGCTCGCGTCGCCATCGAGCGGCTTGAATCCGAGGCGAAGGCACTGATGGCGATCAAAGGCGTCAAGGTCGGCGGCGATAGCAGGATGAAGGTTCTGGCCGAGATCGTGGACGCGACCCGGTTCGACGACTCCGCCCTCGCCGAGAGGGTCCGCCATTATGAGAGGGAGGGAGCGGACATGATCGACCTGGGGATCCCTCTGGACGCCGATCCCTCCGACGTCGCTAGAGCCGTCCGGACGGCGTTGGGGGCGACCCGGCTTCCCGTCAGCGTCGACACCCTCCGGCCCGACCTGCTGAAAGCGGGGATCGAGGCGGGGTGCGACCTGATCCTCAGCTTGGACGGCTCGAACCTTGCGGAGGTGGGGGAGATGGCGGCCTCCGCCGGGGTCCCCGCCGTCGTCCTGCCAGGGCCGGAGACTACCCTCGCGGAGAACCTCGATCTGGCCCTCGACCTGGGCGTTTCTGCGATGGCCGACCCGGTCCTGAACCCGCCTCTCCAGGGGCTGGCCGAGTCGATTTGCAAGTATGCCGAGTTTCATCGAGCCTTTCCAGGCGTCCCCCTCTTCTTCGGCGTCGGGAACGTGACGGAGCTATTGGACGCCGATTCCCAGGGGGTGAACGCCCTTTTGGCCGCCATGGGGACGGAGGCGGGGGCGAGCGTCCTCTTCACCCCCGAGTACAGCGAGAAGGCTCGCGGCAGCATCCGGGAGCTGCGCACGGCTTCCGAGATGATGATCCTCGCTGGGGCGAGAAGAAGCCCCCCAAAAGACCTAGGCTTCGACCTCCTCGTCCTCAAGGAGAAGCACCGCCGCCCCGAGGAGGAGATGCCCTCGGAGTTTGTGGCGGTGGGAGGGCGAGGCGGGGGCGAGGCGGGCGACGGCGGCGGCGAGGTGGAGGTGGAGGAGGTGGGCAGGATCGATGGCGGTGGTCGCCGTTGGGAGATGGACCCCGCCGGAAGCTTCAGGATCGGCGTCGCGAAAGGAAGGATCGTGGTCCGACACGATGCCGTTACTTTAGTGGGCGAATCCGCCCAGGAGATCATCGGCGAGATCGTCGACCGGGGGCTCGTCACCAGGCTCGACCACGCAGGCTACCTCGGCCGGGAGCTGGAGAGGGCCGAGACGGCTCTGAGGCTCGGCAAAAGCTACAGCCAGGACGAGCCGCTATTTCCAACAAAGAATTAAATAAGATCGACTCGTCCACCGCCCCCTGATGAATCAGAAATCATGGGCTACTATCGGGGTGGTCTTCCTCGCCGGGATAATGATAATCTCCAGCTTCTCTAGCTATATTTATCGGGGCGGGGGGCCCGCCGAGACGGCCGCCTCAGAAACGTGGAACCCCACGGAATTCGGGGTGAGCGGGCGGCTGATCAACTGGGACTTCGAGAGCCTGGGGGACGCCCTGGGGATGTACCCAGAGGACCTGGTCTTCACATTCTGGATCAACATGACCTCCTCAGAGAACCTCACCGAGGCCGCGGCGCTGGCCCTGCCACCGACGGTGGGCCTGACCCTCAGAGATGAGGTCAACCTCTACCCTTCACCGATCGACAGGGTCTCCTGGGGACTCTTCGGGGACGAGATCTCCGAGTTCCACTGGACTAAACCCGCGCCTTTAGGTGCTCACGGCCTCACAGTAATCTACAACGGATACCAGATGGTACCCCTCGGGACCACGGACCTCTTCAGCGTCATGGGAACGCCCGTCCTCTTCGGAAGCGAGCCGTCGGTCAAGACGGTCCTTGACGTGATATCGGGCGAAGCACCCACCACCGAGGGTTTCGTCCTCCCCTACGACGAGATCGACGCCCTCCAGATATCAACCCTTGGAAAAGACTCCATTGACAATCCGGGCTTCATGCCGCCTCTCGGCGGTGAGTACGTCGAGTCCTACCTGGGCATAAGCCCCTCCGAAGACGGCTATTTGCTGACGGCGAAGTACCTGTCCCTGCGCGGCCAGAGCGAGAGAAGGGTCAGCAACGTCGCTGAGAGCCACGGCCTTTCAATCCGTTCAGATGGGGAGATCGTCACCGTCTCAGGCGCCGTCGAGCCCGAGAATCTGGCAGAGACGCTGGGAGCGTTCATCGCTCCATAGCGCAACCTTTTTAGCTGGGAAGCGGCCCCCATGAGCTAAGCCTTTTTGGGGCGATTTTTGCGATGAATGATGACGGGCACCGCCCTGAAGGAGAATGGAAATTATGGCAAGACCGATATACGTTAGATTTGACGTTCCAGCCGACTTGGCCTCCAAATCCCTTGAAGCGATCGAGCTCGCTCGCGACACTGGAAGGCTCAAGAAGGGAACCAACGAGACCACCAAGGCCATCGAGCGCGGCGTAGCAAAGCTCGTGGTGGTGGGAGAAGACGTGGAGCCTCCAGAGATCGTGGCCCATATTCCGCCGCTCTGCGAAGAGAAGAAGACGCCTTACATCTACGTCAAGAAGCAGAGCGAGATCGGCGCCGCCTGCGGCATGAGAGTAAAAAGCGCAGCAGTAGCCATCCTGGAGCCCGGGAAGGGAAAGGACGTTCTGGACGAGATTGTGCAGAAGGCCCAGGCCCTGAAGTAGGGGGTGGTAGCTGATGGCAGACGAATGGGAAGGCGTTCCCGCCGAAGTCATAGAGATCATCGGCAACACCGGGATGCACGGCGAGGCCACCCAGATCAAGTGCAGGATTCTGGAAGGCAGCAACAAAGGCCGCATCATCACCAGAAACTGCATGGGCCCCATCAGGATGGGGGACGTTTTGATGCTGCTTGAGACCGCAAGAGAGGCCAAGAAGCTTACCACCAGGTGAGGTCTCATGGAAGAGAGAAAGTGCTCCTTTTGCAACCGGAATATAGAGGCCGGCACAGGGAAGATCTACGCCAAAAAGGACGGCACAGTATACTATTTCTGCTCGTCCAAATGTGAGAAGAACATGATTGGGCTCAAGAGGGTCCCGAGAAGGATTGAGTGGGCCATCAAAGGGTGGTAGGGTTTGGAGAGGACTTTCGTTATGATCAAGCCCGACGCTGTCCAGCGAGGCCTCGTGGGCAAGATCGTTCAGAGGTTCGAGGCGAAAGGGCTCAAGATCGTGGCCATGAAGATGAGGACTTTGCCCCAAGACGTCGCCCGCGAGCATTACGTCGAGCACGCTGAGAAGCCCTTCTTCGGGGACCTCGTCGGCTTCATCACCTCCGGCCCCGCGGTTCCGATGGTGGTGGAGGGGAAAGACGCCATCTCCGAGGTCAGGAAGATGAACGGGGCCACAAACCCCACGAAAGCCCAGCCCGGCACCATCCGGGGAGACTTCGGCCTGGACATGGGGCGGAACGTGATCCACGGCTCCGACTCCCCCGAGTCAGCGAATAGAGAGATCGCCCTCCACTTCAGCGAGGCCGAGCTTTTAAGCTACACCAGGATAGACGAGGCCTGGCTCTACGAGTGAGCCTGGCATAGTCACGCAGATTCACATGGATGCGGCCTTGTAGCCGCCCTCAGAGCAGACGGGGTCCGGATGTGATCCAGCATGAAGCAGAAATCAAGGAAGGCGAAGAAGGGGAAAGGCCAGCCCGAGTCCAACCTGAGAACCCCCATCGTCTGCGTGATGGGCCACGTGGACCACGGCAAGACCACCCTTCTCGACAAGATCAGAGGCACGACCATCGCCGAGGGCGAGGCGGGCGCCATAACCCAGCATATCGGAGCCACCGAGATCCCTCTCAACGTCATCAAAGAGGTCTGCGGGCCGATATATAGAGGCGACTTCCAGATACCCGGCCTCCTCTTCATCGATACCCCTGGCCACCATTCTTTTACGTCCCTCCGGAGCAGGGGCGGATCTCTCGCGGATCTGGCCGTCTTAATTGTGGATGTGAACGAGGGGTTCCAACCCCAGACTATAGAGTCGATACACATCCTGAAGCGGTACCGCACCCCCTTTGTGGTCGCGGCCAACAAGATAGACCGGATATCAGGATGGAATCCTGTGAAAGGAGCTCCCCTCGCCGCGACCCTCAAAGCCCAGAGCGAGAGGGTTCGAGGAGACCTTGACGGCCGGATCTACGAGCTGATAGGCGAGCTCTACAAGTACGGCTTCAACTCCGATCGGTACGACCGGATCAGCGACTTCACCAAAAACATCGGCGTCGTGCCGATAAGCTCTCTCTCCGGCGAGGGCGTCCCGGACCTTCTGATGGTCCTTCTGGGGCTAGCCCAGAAGTTTTTAAAAGATAACTTGATGATCAGGGCCAGCGGTCCCGGCGTCGGCACCATCCTCGAAGTGAAGGAGGAACGGGGCCTCGGCACCACCCTCGACGTCATCCTCTACGACGGCGAGTTTCGGGCTGGAGACACCATCGTCGTGGGAACTCTGAAGGAGCCGATCGTCACCAAGATCAGGGCCCTTTTGAAGCCGCGGCCCCTCTCTGAGATCAGAAGCGAAGAGAGGTTTCTTCCAGTAAAGCACGTGGCGGCTGCGAGCGGCGTCAAGGTATCGGCACCAAAAATCGAGAACGCCCTTGCGGGCTCCACAGTGAGGGTGGTGACGGAGGGCGAGGACGTCGATCTCGTGGCCGAGGAGATCAGGTCGGAGCTTGAGACGGCGAGGATAGATACCGAGAACGTGGGCGTCATCATCAAGACCGACACCATAGGGTCTCTTGAGGCCCTGGTGGGAGAGCTGGAATCAAAGGAGATCCCGATCCACTCGGCCGACGTCGGCCCCATATCAAGAAGAGACGTAATCAGGGCCGCGGCGATCAAAGACCCCCTCTACTCTGCGGTCCTCGGCTTCAACGTCAAGATCCTCCCCGACGCCCTGACCGAGGTCCAGAAGAGCGACGTTCCGATCTTCCTCTCTGACGTCATATACAACCTGATCGAGAACTACGACGATTGGGTGGAAGACCAGAAGATGAGGATGGAGCAGGAGAGGCTCCAGGCGGTCATCAGGCCCGGGATGATCAGGATCATCCCCGACTACGTCTTCAGGCAGAGCAAGCCCGCCGTCGTCGGAGTCCAGGTGGTGGGAGGCCAGATCACAAACAACGTCACTCTCATGAGAGAGGACGGGGCGATCATCGGTACGGTGAAGGGGGTCCAGATGAGCGGCGAGAACGTCGGATCCGCCACCGTCGGAAAGGAGGTGGCGGTCTCCATCGACGGTCCCACCGTCGGACGCCAGATCCATGAGGGCGACATCCTTCACGTCAACATCCCCGAGAGGCACGTCAAGATCATCGAGGCGGAGCTGAAGCAGAGGTTCTCCGAGGACGAGCTCGAGGCTCTGGAGAAGTTTCTGGAGATCAAGAGGAGCAAAGACCCCTTCTGGGGTCGATGAACCATCATCTTCTCCGCAATCTGATCCTAATTTTCAATCTATCGAAATTCTCCCTAATTCACCCTTATGCCATTTTTCTTTCATAATTTTTTTCTCGCGATGCGCCTCAATTTTTCGATAAATCTCGTCTCTGTCCTGGTGAACGGGGGACTATCCTCTGCCGAAAAGGTTCCGGGAAAAGCCAGCCCGCCCCCCCTCGGGCAGAACCCTTAAATATTTTTGTTTGATATCTCGTCTGGGGTGGGAATCCGACCGAATAAGGGTTGGAGGACGAAGCTCAACGGGTCGATCCAATCGGTCAGGACCGATCCCAGAAAGAGGTCCAGAGAGGTGATGCGAAGGCCGGACGGTGACCGTCCGATCACCAGCATCCTGTCAGAGGGCCGAGGCGAGAGCTGCTGAAACGGAGAACGAATAATAATTCGAGGTGAGCTGAAGATGAATGCGAGTTTGGTGCTTGTAGGGCTTTTGCTGTTGATCTTTCCCATGATCGGCCTGGCCAATGACCAGGTCGAATACGCCCTTGGAGAGGAGATGGCCCTTGAGCATTTTGAGATGGGGATAGGCGGTCCCTGGATAGTGAGCGAAAGAGACCAAGGATGGGACCCCTTCTCCGATGCGGAGTTTCCGGACTCCAGGTTTGCGTTCGAGGAGGAAATAGATGAGGCGAAGTTGGAACTTGATGATCTGGCCCTTTTGGGCTTCGTCACGATAACCAGTGGCAACCTGACGGTGGCCGACCCCCTCCTGGACGGGTTTACGATACCTCAAGAGACCGGGATCTATCCGATCTACGGAGTCGTCGACTCGACGGTGGGTCTGAAAGCCCTTTACATCGATCTCACGCCAGAAGATTCTGCAACCTGAGTTGGGCCAAGTCCCCTCTTTTTCTAATGTTGGGATAATCAGGATCTTAAATCTTCATAACTTTTGTGAACTCGTCTCAAACAGCTATAAATCTCCATGAGCGAGCTTGGAGTGAGGAGGCAAAAAACAGATGGTAACATCGTCTAGCAAGGATAAGGTATTTGAGGCGATTGAAGCCAAGGGCGTCAAGTTCGTCCGATTGTGGTTCACAGATATTCTGGGGCTCCCCAAAAGCTTTGCAATCTCCCCATCGGAGCTTGAGGGAGCTTTTGAAGAGGGCATGGGCTTTGACGGCTCCTCTATCCAGGGCTTCGCCCGGATCGAAGAGAGCGACATGGTCGCCATGCCCGACCCCGACACCTTCCAGATTCTTCCCTGGAGGGCGAAGGAAGGCCAGAACGTGGGCAGGATGTTCTGCGACATCCTCCAGCCCGACGGAAGCCCCTACGAGGGCGACCCTAGGTACATTCTCAAGAAGAACCTGGCAAAGCTGAAGGATATGGGCTACGACCTCTACGTCGGCCCGGAGCTGGAGTACTTCTACTTCAAGGATGACAAGTCGACCGAGATCCTGGACAAGGGCGGCTACTTCGACGCCATGACCACCATGGACGCCGCCAGCAACCTGAGGCGCGACACGATCCTGACGCTGGAGTCGATGGGGATCAACGTCGAGTACAGCCACCACGAGGTGGCCCCCTCGCAGCACGAGATCGACCTCCGCTACCAGGAAGCTCTTAGGATGGGCGACATCGTCATGACCTACAGGATCGTCGTCAAGGAGATCGCCCAGCAGTACGGCTACTACGCCACCTTCATGCCGAAGCCGATCTTCGGCGAGAACGGGACGGGTATGCACGTCCACCAGTCGCTCTTCAAGGGGAACAGGAACGCCTTCTTCGACCCCAGCGACAAATATCACCTCTCCGAGCTCGGCAAGCACTACATAGCGGGCCTGCTCAAGAACGCGCCCGTCATCACGGCCGTCACCAACCAGTGGGTCAACTCCTACAAGAGGCTCGTCCCCGGATACGAGGCTCCCGTCTACATATCCTGGGCGAGAAGGAACAGGTCGGCCCTGGTCCGGATGCCGATGTACAAGCCCGGTAAGGAAAACGCCACCCGTGTCGAGTACAGAAGCCCCGACCCCGGAGCGAACCCCTACCTCGCCTTTGCGGTGATGCTCGCCGCCGGTATGGACGGGATCAAGAACAAGTACGAGCTCCCCGAGCCGATCGAGCGGGACATCTTCAAGATGAACGATGCTGAGAAGGAGAAGGCTGGGATCTATTCCCTCCCGGGAAGCCTCATCGAGGCCCTGATGCTCACCGAGAAGAGCGACCTGATGAGAGAGACCCTCGGAGACCACGTCTTCACCAACTTCATCGCATCGAAGAAGATCGAGTGGGACGATTTCAGGACCGACGTCAGCAGATGGGAGATCGAAAAGTACCTGCCTCTGCTGTAAGTCGCTGGAGGAAACTGATCAGAAAATAGGATCTGCCTGAACGATGCGGGCGCGCCCCCCTCCACTAATCAAAGAGAATCTCCACCCGAACGGGCGCGCCCAAGTCGGAGGCTCAAATGACGTCCTGTATGCTTTTTTCGTCCGAACTCATCGCATGCTTCGGCCAGAAATCGAGTTGCTGTGACGAAGATGAAGAGATGCAGGATTCCTGCGATTGAGGTGTATGGCGTTGATGAGGGTTGAAGCCATAATCCCGCCGGAGAGGCTGGATAGGCTACTCGCGGCCTTGGAAGAGAAAGGCTTCGTCTCGATGACGGTCAGCGATGTGGTCGGCCGAGGGGAGCGGAGGGGCGTAAAGCTCCGGTACAACGGGCGAGCCGAGAGGAGCAAGCTGCTTTCCAAAGTCAGAATTGAGCTGGTAGTCTGCGACTACGAGGTGGACTTTTTGATCGAGACGATCGCCGAGACCGTCAGGACCGGCAACATCGGCGACGGCAGGATCTTCGTCAGCCCCGTGACCAGGTCCATAAAGCTGAGATCCGGCGAGGACACGGCCAAACTCGAAACACAATCTTCAGAAGGCGGCCCATGACAGCCGAGACGCTGTCGAACTAGTCGCCCAGACCCATCAACCCCCCATTATTGAACTTCTCGTCTCGGACACTGTCATATTGACAGTCCGACTTGAAACATCAACCCTTAATTTCGTCATTTAGTCACGCTATGATTGTGATATTTTCTTATAACTTAAGAATTCAGCATATTTCTACACAAATATGCTTATAAAATCACTAGTTATCTTAGGCGCATGGATCTGCCGTTACGTAAAATCTTGTTATTATCGACGCTGATAGGACTTGTGGGGACTTGCGCTGGCCAATCCACGATAAATCCCGCGGACAACGCCTGGGTCCTGATGAGCGCCGCCCTCGTTTTGATCATGATCCCCGGTGTGGGGCTCTTCTACGGGGGGATGGTCAGAAAGAAGAACGCAATATCGACGATAATATTCAGCTTCGCCATAATGGGCATAATAAGCCTCCAGTGGATTTTGGTCGGGTACACCCTCGCCTTCGGCACCGACATCGGCGGCGTGATCGGAGGGCTCGATCACCTGGGGCTCCGAGGGGTCGGGATGGATGCGATGGAGGGGCTCACCATACCCTCTCTCACCTTCATGATATTCCAGGCGATGTTCGCCATCATCACCGTCTCCCTGATAACGGGAAGCTACGTCGAGAGGATCAAGTTCAGCTCCTTTCTCGTATTCTCCCTCGCCTGGGCGACCCTCGTCTACGACCCGATAGCTCACTGGGTCTGGGGCGGTGGTTTTCTCTCGGCGATGGGGGCTCTTGACTTCGCCGGCGGGATCGTCGTCCATATCAGCGCCGGGGTTTCGGCCCTGGCGATAGCCATGGTGATAGGGGCGAGGAGGGGCTTCGGGAGAGACCCGATGGAGCCTCACAACATACCGACAACGGTTCTCGGAGCCGCCCTCCTCTGGTTTGGGTGGTTTGGGTTCAACGCGGGGTCAGCCCTAGCCGCCGACGGCGTAGCAGCCAACGCCTTCGTCACCACCAACACCTCGGCCGCCGCTGCGGCCACCACATGGATGCTCCTCTCATGGCGAGATAGGGCACCCAGCGCCCTCGGGATCGTGACGGGCGCTGTGGCGGGGCTCGCGGCCATCACTCCAGCAGCCGGGTTTGTGACGCCCCTCGCAGCGATACCCATCGGCATAGGCGCTGCCTTCGTCGGCTACTACGCCATCCTCCTCATCAGGGGGAGCAAGAGGGTGGACGACTCCCTGGACGTCCTCGCCTGTCACGGGATCGGGTCCACCTGGGGTGTCATAGCCACCGGGATCTTTGCGTCCATCGGAGCCGTGGGCCTTCTTGAAGGAAACTCAACTCAGCTGATGGTGCAGGTTGCAGCCGTCGGAATCACCTGGGTCTACTCCTTCGTCGTCACCTTCGGGATCGCAAAGGTCGTGGACTCTGTGATGGGGCTTCGGGTCGGCCACCACGAGGAGGCGGTGGGCCTCGACATCAGCCAGCACGGAGAGGGCGCTTACGTCTGAAATCGGGACTTAAATGTGAGGATGAAGGCTAGATGACGATTCGAGGAGGAGTTCTGAGATGAAGAAGGTTGAGGCGATAATAAGGCCCGAGAGGCTGAGTTCGGTGAGGGAGGCCCTCGACAAGAACGGTTTTCTTGGGATGTCGGCGATGGAGATCAAAGGCCGGGGCCGGCAGAAGGGCGTTATGCTACAGTGGAGGGCGGGAGAGTACAAGGTAGATTTCCTGCCTAAGGTGAAGCTGGAGGTGGTGGTGGATGACGGTGATGCCGACCGCCTCATCGACCTGATCTGCGATACAGCTTACACCGGCGAGGCAGGGGACGGCAAGATCTTCGTCTATCCTGTGGTGGACGTAATCAGGGTGAGGACTAAGGAGAGGGGGTCAGGGGCGGTCTAGTCGCCCCCTCCCTGCGAATCGCCCCGGTGGCGCCGGAGGGGGGGGAGGCGCGGGCGGCGCTAGACGGCTCGGCCAGCCTCCGCCCAAACCTCCCGGCTCCATAACTTTTTTAGCCTTCGCTGCTTGACCTCGCAGCTTCTGACCTCCCACCGGAGAAAAAAAAGCCTTTACATCCCTTCGACAGGACGCTCGAAAGAGACTCATTGCTGTCCGATGAAAAGCAGGTGGGTGGAGTCGGGAATCAATCGTCGAAATAGTTCAATATCGCGGGCAAAAGCTCGCCCCTCTCCACCAGGCTCTTTGCCACCCGGCGGAACTTGTGATAGTTCTCCCGATCCCCCTCGGTGGAGAGGTCGGGCCGCTGGCCGGTCTGGAGGAGGAATATGAAGTCGCGGAGGGCCTTGTTGTACTCCGAGATACTCTCCAACTCCTCATCGGCGGCGCCGTCCCTCTTCTTGTGAACGATGAGGTCGTCAGTGGCGTACCCCTCCTTGAGGGTAATGGTCAAGACCTCGTGGTATGTCAGGTCTTTTATCGCGTCTATAAAACTTTCAAGATCGCACTCTTCGGATATCATCGTCATCAGTCGCCCATCAAAAATTCCCAAGCTCGCTTTGGCTCACAGCTCTATCCTATCAGACTCCGACCTCACTTCCATGACCGGCTCCTCTCCCGGAACCCTGACGGAAATCG